>OLQH01000037.1_pt1 | contig 143765 bp, 135 predicted proteins | sample 1672671 | NCBI WGS metagenome assembly OLQH01 (sample SAMEA3136712, study PRJEB25190) | human gut metagenome | reverse complement strand
GTAAATACCCGTGACTGGACTTTCACCAGTAAGATTAGTGCCATGCTCGGCACACTAGAAAAAATGCCGTAACCCTTGTGGTTGCGGCATTTCTTTTCCTGTGATCGGCTCTTCTTTTTGTTTCCTTCGCTCTGTTGCCTACTTGTTACCTACCTGTTTGCCTATCTTGCCATTTTCAAGGCTTCTCACCGTGTCTCAAATTACTTTCTCATTTTTTGATCTAAACTAAGAAAAGTACCGCAGCCCTTGGAACTACGGTACTTTCTAGGTTTGTTGACTCTTTGATTAAAAAGGTTTGATTAGAACTTTCCAGCCTTAGCAGCTTCCTCGATGGAAACAGCTACTGCAACTGTCATACCAACCATCGGGTTGTTACCAGCGCCGATGAGACCCATCATCTCTACGTGAGCCGGTACAGAAGAAGAACCAGCGAACTGTGCATCAGAGTGCATACGTCCTAATGTATCTGTCATACCGTAGGAAGCTGGACCTGCTGCCATGTTGTCTGGGTGAAGTGTACGTCCTGTACCACCACCGGAAGCAACTGAGAAGTATTTCTTACCTGCTTCAAGACGTTCTTTCTTGTATGTACCTGCAACTGGATGCTGGAAACGTGTCGGGTTTGTGGAGTTACCTGTGATAGAAACGTCAACGTCTTCTTTCCACATGATAGCAACACCTTCCGGAACGCTGTTAGCGCCGTAGCAGTTAACTTTTGCACGAAGTCCCTCTGAATAGGATTTACGGAATACTTCTTTAACCTCGTTCTTATATGGATCATACTCTGTCTCTACGTATGTAAAGCCGTTGATACGGGAGATAATCTGAGCTGCGTCTTTTCCAAGACCGTTCAGGATAACACGAAGAGGTTTTTTACGAACTTTGTTTGCTTTCTCGGCGATACCGATAGCACCCTCAGCTGCTGCGAAAGACTCATGTCCTGCAAGGAAGCAGAAGCAGTCTGTCTCTTCCTCAAGAAGCATTTTTCCAAGGTTTCCATGTCCAAGACCTACTTTACGTGTGTCTGCAACGGATCCTGGAATACAGAATGCCTGAAGGCCTTCTCCGATAGCTGCTGCTGCGTCAGCGGCTCTTCTGCAGCCTTTTTTGATTGCGATTGCTGCACCTACTGTGTAAGCCCAGCAAGCGTTCTCGAAGCAGATCGGCTGAATGCCTTTGATCTGATCGTAAACGTTCAGACCTGCGTCTTTAGTGATTTTCTCAGCTTCTTCGATAGAAGCGATTCCATAGCTGTTTAAAACAGAATTGATCTTGTCAATTCGTCTCTCATATGATTCAAATAAAGCCATTTCCTGTTACCTCCTAAATTATTCTTTTCTTGGGTCGATAATTTTAACAGCGTCTGCAACACGGCCATACTGACCTTTTGCTTTTTCCCATGCAGTATTCGGGTCATCGCCTTTTTTGATGAAATCAGTCATTTTTCCAAGGCTTACGAACTGATATCCGATGATCTCGTTGTCCTCATCAAGAGCGATACCTGTTACATAACCCTCTGCCATTTCCAGATAACGAGGTCCTTTTTTCAGAGTTCCGTACATAGTACCAACCTGGGAACGAAGTCCTTTTCCAAGGTCCTCAAGTCCTGCTCCGATCGGAAGTCCGTCCTCAGAGAAAGCAGACTGGGAACGTCCGTATACGATCTGAAGGAACAGTTCTCTCATAGCTGTATTAATTGCATCACAAACAAGGTCTGTGTTCAGCGCTTCCATTACAGTACGGCCCGGAAGGATCTCGGAAGCCATAGCTGCAGAATGTGTCATACCGGAGCATCCGATAGTCTCTACAAGAGCTTCCTGGATGATACCTTCTTTAACGTTCAGAGTCAGCTTACATGCACCCTGCTGCGGAGCACACCAGCCAACACCGTGTGTCAGGCCGGAAATATCCTTTACTTCTTTTGCCTGTACCCATTTTGCTTCTTCCGGGATCGGAGCAGCCCCATGATGAACGCCCTGTGCCACTGGACACATTTCTTCTACTTCGCGTGAATAAATCATTGTAAAACTCCTTTCAAGTGTAGATTTACTTTAATGTTGTCAAGGTACCCTTAACAACCTTACAATATTTTCTCATAAAACTGTCTAATAGTCCAGTCAAATTTTGTAAAAAAATATCATGTTTTCCTGTCACTTCTTATAATTTTATTCTTTTTTATACAGACAGGTATCTGCTCTTTCTCAATCCTGTTCTGGAATTCCCCTTCAGAATATGATAAACTGAATAAAAATCACACAGGAGGTTCCTATGTCTCAAAATCACCACGGCAGTGCTCTTCCGCCGTCCTTTCTTCCGCAGAAATTTCAGATTTTAAGCGGAAGCGCACTGAAGCTCATCGCCATTTTTGTTATGCTGATCGACCACAGCGCCTGTATTCTTCTTTCACAGTATCCTCCAGCCCTGACTCCGCTTTTTTGTATCGGGCAAAACGCTTATACGCCTTACCGTATCTGCCGGGATATCGGACGGATTGCATTTCCTATTTTCTGTTTTCTTCTGCTGGAAGGCTTTTCCCATACCCGAAACAGAAAAAATTACGGCAGAAATCTGCTTCTCTTTGCCCTGATCTCTGAGCTTCCGTGGAATTACATGTTTGCAGATACCTGGCATTATAAAAAACAAAATGTATTTTTTACTTTATTTCTGGGCTATCTTGCCTTCTGCGCACTGGAACATTTCCGGGAAAACCGCACCAGGCTATTCCTGACCCTGAGCGGGCTTCTGGCCGTTTCCTTTTTCCTTCAGGCAGATTATGGATGGAGGGGCTTTATCTTTCTTCTGATCATGTACCTTTTAAGAGATGACAAAGCTCCCCAGGCGATCATAGGGAGCTGTTGGCTTGCATATGAATGGAAAGCCTGCTTTGCCTTTCTGCCCATTAATATGTATAACGGACAAAGAGGCTTTATCCGCGGAAAGCTTTCCAAATATTTCTTTTATGTATTTTATCCGCTGCACATTACGGTTCTTGTGATCCTGCGCAGGCTCCTGTTTTGATGCAAAAACCTACCAGGGAAGAAACTCGCTGCTTTCTTCATCATAATAGTACCAGCCGTTTCCTCTTCCGACAGGAGAGGCATCCGTCTCTGCCTGTTGGAACGGGATATACTGACCGGTTCCCGCATCCCAGCTGTACAGATCAAAGGGATCACTGATATCTTCTGTACCGGAAGAATCTTCTGAAGAGTTATCGGAATTTTCTTCTGCTGCCTGTTCTGCAAGATCTCCGTTCCAGTACCAGATCTCTCCGTTTTCGTTGACAATAGGCTGGGATTCATCTGCATTATCCAGATCCCCATAAGAAACTCCGTTTTCATCATACCAGATTCCGTCATCAGCTCTTTTTACCTGAATTCCATTCAGGTCAATATCATAAAGAACAATTGAATTCCATCCCTGGGTGATTTCTCCGCTCTCTACTTTTTCTTCAATTGTCCTGGAAGTATCTTCCTGTGTGTTTTCCGAAGTACCAGAGCTGCCTGCTGAAGAATTATCTTTTTCTCCGGAAGTTCCCTGTGATTTGTTTTCATTTGCCGGTGTTTTCTCAGAAGTTCCTGATTTTTGGGGAGCTTTTGTGGGGTTCGGCGTTGCCGTAACTTCTGTTTTTTCCACTGTTTCTGAACCTGAACCGCATCCTGTAAGAACACTTCCTGACATTACTGCTAACAAAAAAAATAAAGCTGCTTTTTTCATAACTCTGTCCCCTTTCACATAATGTTTTACAGGTCAAAGTATATCACCGCAGCTTTATTCTCTGTATTTCCTATATTCCCTTAATTTTTACTGACAATTTCCGTCCTGCTTTTATAAATACTGTCTGCAGGCACACACCCTCTTACCGGAGAAAGAGGATAAATATTACTGTTTCTGCCGATCACAGTTCCCGGATTCAGGACAGATCCGCAGCCTACCTCCACATGATCTCCCAGCATGGCGCCGAATTTTTTTAATCCGGTCTCGATTTTTTCCTCTCCATCCTTTACAACAACCAGCTGTTTGTCGGATTTTACATTGGAACAGATAGAACCTGCTCCCATATGGGATTTGTATCCAAGAACTGCATCTCCCGCATAATTATAATGAGGAACCTGCACGCAGTTAAAAAGGACCACATTTTTAAGCTCTGTAGAGTTTCCTACCACGCAGTCCTCTCCTACAATGGCATTTCCCCGGATAAACGCGCAGTGACGAACCTCTGTATCCTTACCGATGATCGCAGGCCCGTTAATGCAGGCAGTAGGAGCGATCTTTGCAGATTTTGCAATCCAGATATCGCCCTCCCGGTACTCGTACTCATCCGGATCCAGTGTTTTGCCAAGCTTCAGGATAAAATCTTTAATCTCAGGAAGTACTTCCCAGGGATACGTTTTTCCCTCAAAAAGCTCTGCAGCCATTGTTTCCTTCAGATCAAGAAGCTTCTCAATGGTAAAATCTTTCATCATAATTCTTTTCCTCCTCGTTTCGAAGCTGAAGGCTTCTTTTTATAATTCTCTGCCGCCGCATCAAAAAACTGCCTCAGCGCATACTGGTAATTGCTCTGTTCCACCTGAACAGTCCGTACCCGCACAAAATGCTCCAGCTTATCCATATACTCCTGAGGGGTAATGCTTCCCTCTGCCACATAGGTAAGCCCCTTTTCCCAGCTTGCTGTAAGCTCAGGATTCAGAAGCTGCCGTATGGAACAGTTCACCACATCGAAGATCATTTCTCCCAAAAGCGTAGGCGTGATCACCTGGGTCTTTTTATTCAGGGAAAGATATTTAATAGAAAACAGTTTTTTCAGGATTTCCGCTCTGGTGGCGCTGGTTCCGATCCCGCTTCCCCGGATCTGTGCTCTCAGTTCTTCATCCTCGATCAGCTGACCGGCATTTTCCATGGCAAGAATCATAGAACCGGAATTGTAGCGCTTGGGCGGAGAGGTTTCTCCTTCCTTGATGCTCAGAGAATCTACGGAAAGTATATCATTCTTTTTCAGCTTCTGCAATGCTGCCAGAAGTACCTCGTTGCAGGAGGTGTTTTCCTCTTCCTCGGAATCCTGGGACTTTTCCGAGGCTTTTTTTGCCGCAAAGGAATTGGCTGCGATCTTCAGATATCCCTCGCTCTGAAGGACACGGAACGAGGAAAAAAAGTGTTCTTTTTCCATAACCGTTACCAGATTTACCTTCTGATAAACTGCAGGAGGATAAAAAATGCATAAAAACCGCCGCACAATCGTCTCATACACCCTCTGAACCGTCAGGGAAATCCCATTCAATGCACTCAGTCCCTGACCTGTGGGAATAATGGCATAATGATCTGTAATCTGCTTGTCATTGACATATCTTGTTTTTGCAATATTTTTGTAGGTTCCCATTTCCAGAACCTCATCTGCCGCCCCGTCGATCTGAGGATATCTGCGAAGGCCGGAAATGTTTTTGTAAATTTCTTTTGCAACCGCAGTGGAAAGCACCCGGGCATCTGTTCTGGGATAGGTCACCAGCTTTTTCTCATAAAGCTCCTGAACGATCCTCAGGGTTTCATCCGGACTGATCTTAAAAAGCCTGGAGCAGACGTTCTGAAGCTCCGCCAGGTTAAAAAGAAGCGGCGGATTCTTGTTTTCTTTTTTCCTCTCGATTTTTTCTACCTGACAGACAAGCGGAGAATTCTGACTGAGTTCTCCGATCAGCTTCTCTGCGTACTGTTTTTCTTTAAAACCGTTTTCCTTATAAAGATACGGAGACCGAAAATACCTGCTGCCCTCCACAGCCCGCCACTCGCCGTCAAAGTTTTCGCCCTCAAGGGAAATACTGCCAAGAACCCGGTAAAACGGTGTTTTTACAAAGGAACGGATTTCCCGCTCTCTTCGTACAACCATTCCAAGAACACAGGTCATTACACGACCCACGGAAATAGCCTGATATTTTGTTTTCAGATAGTTGGACACACTGTTTCCATATCTCAGGGTCAGAACACGGGAAAAATTAATTCCCATAAGGTAGTCCTCCTTTGCCCGGAGATAAGCAGATGCAGAAAGATTATCATACTCTGAGATATCCTTTGCCTCCCGGATTCCTCTTAAAATCTCTTCTTCTGTCTGAGAATCGATCCACACACGCTTCTGAGTCTTATCATGGACCCCCGCCATCTGAGCCACAAGACGATAGATATACTCACCCTCGCGCCCGGAGTCTGTGCACACATAAATAGTATCCACATCCGGGCGGTTCAGAAGGCCCCTGACAATATTAAACTGTTTCTGCACTGCCGGAATGATTTCATATTTAAAATCGCGCGGTAAAAAAGGCAGGGTATCGAGACTCCACCTTTTGTACTTGATATCATATTTTTCCGGGTAGCTCATAGTGACCAGATGCCCTACGCACCAGGTCACTACAGAATCCTCTGATTCCAGATAGCCGTCCCTTCTTTGTCCGTTGATTTTAAGAGCTTTTGCAAACTCCTGCGCCACGCTTGGCTTTTCTGCTATGTATAAAGCTTTTCCCATTATTGATCTGCACTCATCTTTCTCAGCGGCCAGGCAAGAAGAACCGCGCCGCCTACCATATTTCCAACTGTGACTACCAGCATACTTTTCAGCATGGCGGTTACGGAAAGTCCCGGAACCAGACAATATGCAGCCACAAAAGTACTCATATTCGCAATGCTGTGTTCAAATCCACTGATCACAAATCCTGAAATACACATGATGATCATCAGGATTTTTGCCGCCTCACTTTTCAGCTTGATGCCGCAAAGAACGCCAAGACATACGAAGAAGTTACAGAGAACAGCCCGGAAGAACATTTCTCCCAGCGGAATTGAAAGTTTATTGTTGATAAAGCCGGCAAAATAATCTTTGGTTCCTGCTGCGCCTGCCCATACAAAGATCAGAGTCAGGATCAGACAGCCCACAAAATTGCCGATATAGCTTACCAGCCATACCTTACCGGTTTCTTTCCAGGTTACTTTTTTGTCAATGGCGCCGAAAGCCATAACAAAATTGTTTCCGGTAAACAGCTCGCCGCCTACCATAGAAATCAGAAGAACTGCAATGGAAAACACCACCGCACTGAAAAATTTGCCCCAGGCAGGAAGCTCTGCCCCGGAAAATACATTGCCCACTACATTTGAAAAAATCATGGCAAGAACAATAAAAAATCCTGCCATCACAGCTCTTGTAAAATATTTGCCGAAGCCGGTGTTTACAAGCTGTGATTTTGCCGCTGCCGCGTTTGATACCTTTTGTACATCTTCATAGTTCATCTTTTGCCACCCTTGTCCTTTCCTGCTTTTACATAAGCCAGGCCCCCCGCCTGCGCCTATGAATTGAAGCCTTCGGCTTGGATTCATTAAGTGTTTCGGTAATACCATGGTCACTAACCTCTGCCTGCGCTTTGCTTGTCCTCGCTAAGTGTCCAGGTATAAATTCTCACTAAATTCATCCTGCGCCTTCGGCTTGGATTCATTAAGTGTTCATATTATATCATTATTTTGTGGTTCTCTCAACATAATTTGCTGAGCCTGTTTGTGTATGATTCCCTTCATCTGCCCTGCGCCCCCCAAAAAACAGCTTTCTGAGTGTTTTACCGTACACCCCGCCAGCCCCCCTTTCCGGTTATCTGCTGTTCACGCCTGCTACAATCCTGTTGAATCCATTATCCAGACAGCGTATAATACGGATATAAATTTACAATGCAACACTTATAGCCATTTCAACAAATCTCATCAGAACAAGGAGGATACCATGATCCAGATCAACAAAGAACTATGCATCGGATGCGGAAAATGCGTTAAGGACTGCCCTGTTTTCTGCATTTCCATCACTGACCACAAGGCCTCGGCATCTGGCGACTGCATGAACTGCGGTCACTGTGCTGCCCTCTGCCCCAAAGAAGCGATTTCAATTCCCGGCTACGATATGAATGATGTGGAGATATATAATGAAAATTCTTTCTCTCTGGAACCGGACACCCTGCTGCGCACCATCAAATTCCGCAGAAGCATCCGGGATTATAAGCCCCTTCCCGTAGAAAAGGAGACACTTCAGAAAGTCCTTCAGGCAGGCCGCTACACTGCCACTGCCAAAAACAACCAGGACTGTCATTTTATTTTTGTACAAAAAGAACTTGCTGCGCTCAAACAGCAGGTCTGGGATTTTATCGACGACTACGCCGCCTCCCACAGCGATAACGCCTCAGCAGATATGCTTCCCTATCTTTCTTTCAATCAGCGCAGAAAAGCCAACTGCAAAGACGATTATCTGTTCCGCAATGCTCCTGTAGTGGCGTACATTACCTCCGACTGGCCCCTTGACGCCGGACTTGCCGCCCAGAATATGGAGCTTATGGCTGTAGCTCTGGGGCTTGGCGCACTGTATAACGGCTATCTTGCCCGCATTACCAATGCAAACGAAAAGCTTAAGGACTGGCTTGGCATAAAAGGAAAAACTATCAAAGCCTGTATGCTCCTTGGCTATCCCAATGTTTCCTATGAACGGACAGCCCCCAGAAAAGAGGCCAATGTGATCTGGAAATAAAAGAGGTTATAACTGCCCTGCATAAAGATTTCCGGTGTAGTTCCTTACAAATCCCAGTAACAGAATCCCATACTTTTCTGCCAGAAGAACTGCCGCCTCTGTGACAGCAGCCCGGGAAACTACAGTTGCAACTCCCATCTGGATGATTTTTTTGAGATAGTCTGCAGATATTCTTCCGCTTGTAAAAATCACACCGTCTCCGGGATCGATTTCCTGAATCAGAAGCTTTCCCGCCACCTTGTCAAGAGCATTATGACGGCCAATGTCCTCAAAGCTGCAGACTATCTCCCTTTCTTTCCAGAACGCACAGGAATGAGCGCAGCCGGTTTCCCGGAACAGTTCTCCCGGCTGAGAGAAAAAAACCTCTGCCGCGGAGAAGATCTCAGAAAAACCGACAATTCTATTCCCCTCTGACCGTTGTTTCCTCTCCGGCATCGTAGTTTCTGCATTTCGATACTGTATCGGCTCTGTTTTACCCGGCTCTTTTTCCCTGGATTCTATAGAACTCTCCACTTCATTTTTTGTATTCTTCCCCGATTCTTTCTCTGTCCTCTGCTTCTCGTTTTCAGAAATCTCAACATAAATTGTCCGTTCTTCTTCCTGAATCTGAATGCTTCTGATCTGCCTGATATTTCTTACCAGACCTTCTGTATACAGCCGCCCCAGGGCCAGTTCCTTAAGATCTTCCGGCGTACAGCTTAATCTGACCAGCTTCTGACCGTTTACAAAAAGGCTGTATTCCGTTTCCAGCGCTACCGTATCTTCACAGAAAATTTCCTGTCTGTTTTTTATTTTTTTTATATTTATCAATGTTTTTTTCATAAGCTTTTCTCTCCCGAAGTCCTTAATTATGAAGTTATCATCCACAGATCACTGTCCCACAAGTTGTTTTAGCATTTATATATCCTATTATACTGAGATATGCAAGGCAAATCACCCTCATCAAAAATGCTTTCCTGCGCACTTTGGATTTTACTGTTCACAGGCGGCTATCCCGAGACATACAGGACAGAAGGCCATCACCGAAGATGATCTGGAAGGCATTTTAACCAGTCTGCTGTAAACAAAGTAAGCCGTAATGTCTTGAAAAATATCTCTCACACTGCTATAATAAAAAAGATTTTTGGGTGTCGTTGGGTAACTGGTGTGCCCCCTGGTCTTCAAAACCTGTGCTGGACGTTAAGAGCGCCCTGGGTGAGTTCGATTCTCACAGGCATCCGCCAGAATATAATGAGGCTGCGGAATTAATTTCCACAGCCGTTTTTTTCTCCTTAAAAGCTCATCCGTCAGCTTCTGCAAAAAAAATTTATTTTTCATCAAGCACTTCTTTCAGTTCTGCTGTAAATTCCCGTTTCTCTTCCTCTGAAATCGTCCGCATTTCCAGCAAAACCCTGTCGTTTTTTATATGAGAAACAATCGGAACAGGAAGCAGACGAAGACGGTCTGCCAGCTGCTGTGCAGTTTCTTTTTCCGGAAAAATTTCCACTGCATAATCCGGCATTGTTTCTCCCGGAAGAGAGCCTCCACCAATCACAGCGCTGCTCTCTGTTACTGCAATTTTTCCGGAACAGGAGCAGGAATTCAGTTCCCAGGAAATTTCTTCTGCCTGGGCAAGAAGCTCATCTTTGGTTCTTGCAATCATTTTAAGAACCGGAATGTTCTCCCATGCCTGTTTCTCACAAAAATACTCCCGGAAAGTAGCTTCCAGAACCGCAGTTGTGCATTTGTCAAGGCGCAGCGCCCGCATCAGAGGATGCTGCTCCATTTTTTGTATGTATTCCTTTTTTCCCACAATAATCCCGGCCTGAGGGCCGCCCAGAAGCTTATCCCCGGAAAAGCAGACCACATCCGCTCCTTTTCGGAGGATTTCGCCTACTGTAGGCTCATGGGCAAGCCCGTATTTTTCCAGATCAACCAGAACCCCGCTTCCCAGATCAACGATCACAGGAATCCCGTGTTTTTTTCCCAGAGCAGAAAGCTCCTCCACAGAGGTTTCCTCCGTAAATCCCACAATTTTATAATTGCTTGTATGGACCTTCAGAAATGCCGCAGTTTCTTCTGTTACTGCCTGTTCATAATCTGAAATCCTGGTCCGGTTTGTGCAGCCGGTTTCCCGAAGGAAGGCGCCGCTCTGCTCCATAACCTCCGGGATACGGAAATGTCCTCCGATCTCAATCAGCTCTCCTCTGGAAACAATCACTTCTTTTTTGTGCGCCATAGTCGCAAGAATTAAAGTCACTGCCGCTGCGTTATTGTTCACTGCCACCGCAGCCTCCGCACCGGTGATCTGGCAGATCATATCTGCATAGTGAGCCTGCCGCTTTCCTCTTTTTCCTTCCGAAAGCCTGTATTCCAGATTAGAAAATCCGCACATGGACTGAAAGGCGGCCTCCATCTGACGTTTTCCAAGAGGCGCCCGTCCAAGATTCGTATGAAGAAGAATTCCTGTTGCGTTAAAAACCCGTCTATAAGAGGGTTCTTCCAGCGCCTTTGTCCTCTCCCTAGCCTGTTGGAGCAGCCGGGAAATAAAAAGCTCTGTTGGCTGAGCATTTTCAACAGCAGCTTCTGTTGCTTTCCCTTCCAGAAGCTCCTTTCTCAGACTGTCCAGCTCTTGCCGGAGTATACCAAGGATCCTGTTTTTTCCATATAGTCTGCACAGCTCTTCCGCCTCCGGCTCCTGAAGGATCCGATCCATCTTCGGAAGCTGTCTTAAAATCTCATTTTTATTCATATACTGTCCGCTTATTTTAATATCAGATATTTTTCCTGTTTTCCGGTTACTTCTCCCACGGCTGTGCCCGGAGAACCAAGATCAGCCAGACGTTCCAGAAGCTCAGCGGCATCTTCTTTTTTTACTGCAAGAAGAAGCCCTCCTGACGTCTGGGGATCATACACAAGATCTTCCTGCCAGGTTCCTGCAATTTCACTGAAAACATCCTCTTCCAGATATTCCCGGTTTCTGTATGCTCCCGCAGGAATCAGTCCCATCCGGGCATATTCCTTTACTCCGGGCAAAACCGGAAGCTTCTCTGTATGGAGAACCAGCGTCATTTCACTGCCCTTTGCCATTTCCATAGCGTGGCCTGCCAGCCCGAAGCCGGTGATATCTGTACAGCTGTGGATTTCAAATCCCACCGCAATATCCCTGGCATATTTATTTAAGGCAGTCATTGTTTTTACTGCAGAGCTTATCTCTTCCTCTGAGGCAAGCTCTCCCTTAATGGCAGTGGAAATAATTCCGGTACCCAGAGGCTTGGTAAGGATCAGCACATCTCCCGGCTGCGCTCCATAATTTTTCCACATGGCTTTCGGATCAACAAAACCGCTGACGCAAAGCCCGTACTTTGGTTCATTGTCGGAAATGGTATGACCTCCTGCAAGCACAGCTCCTGCTTCCATTACCTTATCCGCGCCGCCCTGAAGGATTTTTCCCAGTATCTCAATATCCAGACAGTCCGGAAAGGCCGCCAGATTCAGCGCCACCTTAGGTTCTCCGCCCATGGCGTATACGTCGCTTAAAGCATTTGCTGCTGCGATCTGCCCAAACAGATAGGGATCGTCTACCACCGGGGTAAAAAAATCAACGGTCTGGATCATTGCCAGTTCCTCACTGATCTGATAAACTGCGGCATCATCCGCGGTTTCTGTTCCCACTAAAAGCATGGGATCATTAAATTTTGGCAGCTTACCCAAAACTTGGGCAAGGGTCTTCGGACCTTTTTTCGCCGCTCAGCCGGAGGTAGTTGACATCTGCGTCAAACGAATTTCTGTGTCTGCCATATCACTCACCTCCATTACATAATTTCCTGTCATCTTTTCCTTTAAAGCCTTCTTCATTTCCCATAACCTTTATTTTCCAGAGGCTTTCAGAACCCTTCCGCCCTCTGTTTTTCTTGTAAAACCGTTTTTATCAAAATGCTCCAAAAGGGCTACCGCCACCTTCCGGGAACAGCCCAGATAATCCCGGTATTCTCCAAGAGCAACTTCCGGCTTCTTCTCTGCCATTTCCCGGAAAGCTGTTTTTGCCTTCTCATAGTAATCACGGTGAACACAGTATTGAACATCCAGCCGGATCAGCGCTTTTTTGTTCAGAAGGGACGTAAACACAGCCGGAAACTTCTTCTGATTCCGGTGTTCCTTCAGATAAAGCTCGGTAGCAAGAGGCGCAAAGCCCTCATCCAGATAATGGTTAAGGATTTCTTTTACCATAGCGTCCTCATCCTCCTTCAGAACTACCCGAAAACGCTTTTTACTGATCAGTCCGTGCTCTTCCTTGATTACTTTTTCGGTCTTTAAAACGGCAAGAATATCGTCTGCAAGCTTCCCGTCTGCAAGCTTCATCCTGCTTCGCAGTTCTTCAATTCCCATGCCTTCCTTTAAAGGATTGGCTTTATGAAATTCATCCAGAACTGCCTCTGCCCTTTTCCGGTAAAAATCCATTTCCTGCCTGTGAATGTACAGATTTTCATTAAGACGCACCAGAATTTTTCGCTCCGCCAGCTTCTCCGCTGTATGTTTCAGCCCGGATTTATCAAGAGCGCTTCGTCCTGCCAGCTCCTCCAAAGTAAAAAAGCTTCCCCAGTGCTCCCAGGCTGAAAGTTCAAGCATTTCCTCCCTGGTTCCGCTTTCCTTGATCCGGCAGGCCTCCAGCGCCTTTTGGTCATTTCTTTTATGCTTTCTGGGGCAGATATCCAGAACCGTTCCGCCTCCAATGGTTTCTGCCGGGGAATAAAACCGGATCACAAACCGCTCTCCTTTTTCCAGAACCGTTTCCTCTTCCAGCCTGAGCTGAGCATAACAGGTCTCCCCTGCTTTCAGCTCATCTCTGTCAAGCAGGATCACCTTTCCCAGAAGCTCCCTTGTACCATGATACACATGCACCCGGCTTCCGTTCTTTACGCTGCGCTGTGTGTGACGCAGCACAGTCAGAGACACATCTGCCATCATGGTAGGATACATACTGTTTTTAAGGGCAACCACATCGCCTCTTCGGATCTCCTGTTTTTTCCTGTCAGGAAGATTCAGAGCCACCCTCTGCCCAGCATGTGCCTCCTCCACATTTGTCTCATGCACCTGAATGCTGCGGATTTTTACAGAAGTATTTTCCGGATAAAGATACGCTTCCTGCTCCTTTTTGATCCTTCCGCCAAAAAGCGTTCCTGTTACTACAGTTCCAAAGCCTTTCAATGTAAATACGCGGTCAACAGGCAGGCGGAAGGCCCGGGTTTCCTTATGCCCCGGAAGATCTCTGTATAACTGATACAGCGTATCCCGAAGCCTGTCGATTCCCTGATTCCTGTATACAGAAACCGGAACTACGGGCGCATCCTCCAGGAACGTTCCCTTAACCAGTTCCCTGACGTCCTCCTCCACCAGCTCTGTAAGCTCCGGATCTGCCGCGTCTGTTTTTGTGATCACAATCACTCCGCAGCGTACCCCCAGAATGGACAAAATGTCCAGATGCTCCACTGTCTGAGGCATAATTCCCTCATCCGCTGCAACCACAAGCATGACCATATCCATTCCAGCCACACCTGCCAGCATATTTTTTACAAATTTTTCATGGCCGGGCACATCCACGATCCCTACCCGCTCCCCTTTTGGGAAATCCATCCAGGCAAAACCAAGCTCAATGGTAATGCCCCGTTTTTTTTCTTCCTTCAGACGGTCTGTATCAATACCCGTCAATGCCCGGATCAGGCAGGTTTTTCCGTGATCCACATGACCTGCCGTTCCTATAATTCCATATTTCATCAGTTTAACCCCTGTAAAAACCGGAGAGGAAAACCTGTCCGGCTTCATATATTGTTATTGTCCACAACACGAGACAAATTTCCTTTCAGATTGTCAGGGATAAAACATCATTTTCTCCTTGACAATCCCCTGGGCTTACCCTATACTGAAAATAAGAAATGGGTTTTTACCAAGTAAAATCTTGTGATTTGAAAGGGTTGCTCGTTTCTTTTTTTATGTCCAGAATATCATATAAATACATTTTTCGGTCATTTGCATGCCGTATCAGCATAGATGCATGAAACACATTATACCGTTCCACTTCTCCCTCTGCATCATAAACTGGCAATGCAAAGTACGAATCATATCGATACCATCCATTTGCTGCATCTCTCAGATGTTTCTCTCCTGTATTTTCTCGATAATGTTTTCCTGAGGCAATTTCTAGCAATTCTGGAATTCCCTGTACTGCATTGGCCTTTACTTTTGCATTTGCCCCTTTTAGCATATAAGTATATTTTGACCCCGTATATTCATCTGGAAAATCTTTCCCAATGTATACGATATCTTTTGTATCCATAACTTCGTAAAAATTGCCTACATAAGATTCAAGGTAAACTTTTACCTCATTCCAGTTGATGGATTTTTTTCCTGCAAAAAGAATATCCTGCATCTGTACAATCTTCTTTCCATTCAATCCGGATACCACTTTCACATTTCTTTTCACTCCTACACTCCTCTATAACAAACCAGACCTGTATCTGTGCAGCAAATATACTTTATCGCCTTATATTCTTCCTTATCATACCACACGTCTGTTTTTTTTACTACAGAAACGCTTCTCCGTATCAGGTAGAATAATGCCTCTGAACAAGTAACACTTTTATTTTGTATAAAGGCCGGAATAAGCCTTTTTATCCAGCCTTAAATAAATACTATACAGAATCATCACAAATAAACCGATCACCGCTATAATTATCCATACAGTACTGAATGTATAATAGTCGATAAGTGTTCCTATTATGTAGTTACTTAATACTCCAATTAATCCGGCGCAGCTGGTCGTAATACTTAATACTCTTCCACGATGTGTTTCCGGTATTCTTTTTGTAAGATAAGGCGTTTTTGAAATGGAACCCAATATTTCACCTATTGTAAATATAATAATCCCTGCAACCGCAATCACAAAATGATGATTTACAAAAATAAAAAATGCAAGTCCTAATGACTCCAGCAGCTGCCCCAAATACATAATCCTGATATCCATAAATCCGGAAAGCTTTTGGGTTAATATTGGCGTACCTATTACCACAACAACTGCATTAATACTTGTTAAAACTCCAAATTTAAAAGCTCCTGATCCCTGAAAGGCTTCCTCCATATGTAAGGGCATCAAAAAACTGAACTGATTATAAATCAGCGCAGCTATACCGTGAATGACAAACAGCACAAAAAATAATTTTCGTTGCGAAAAAACCTTGAATATTGATCCTGTTTCTCCTTTTTCATATTCGTTCACTGTTCTGTTATCCCGGTCAGCAGTTCTTATATTTTTAATAAAAATCAGCAGAAGAAGCGTACTGGTGATATCTGCCACGCCGTTAATAAAAAAAGAAAGGCTGAGATAATGATTAAATAAAATGCCTCCAATGGTGGGCGCCAAAACCAGGCCTAAATTCATGGAAAGATAATTCAGCGAATATGCTCGTTCCCGATCCCTGTAGGTTGTCAGATCCGCGATCAGAGCATCGTAAGCCGGCTGCTCCATTGCCTGAAATAAAGAAGCAATCGCCAGTAAATACAGTGTCGTCATGGACATTGGCAATGCAGCGCAGACAAAATACAGGCTGTTTCCGATCAAGTCGAAGGTAACGATGATATGCTTTTTATTATATTTGTCAGCCAGCTTACCTCCCAGTAAATAAAACGGTCCCATAAACAAAGAAAATATCATCATATACAGGCCGATGGTCTGTCCGTTCAACCCCAGCTTTTCACTCATGATCAAGGTAAGCATGGGCCATATTAACGCCCCCATACTTGTCATGACTTTGCCAAAAGCCAGCACATAGATTTCTTTTGGCAAATGGCTGTACATTGAAAAATGTTTCTTAAGAAATCCCATAAAAATTCTCTCCTTCGTCTTCTCTTTAAATCATCTGCCTGTTTTTTCTATCACATCTTCACTACCGCATCCAGGCACAACATCATCGCATATTCATATGTATTGCCGCCAAAATTCCTCTCATCATATTTCTTAACAGCTGCGAGGTTTTTCCCCTTGACTTTCATATTTATCCGATTACTCTAAATCAATCCAGTATCTTTGCTCTGTCTTACCGTTTTCTATTTGTTCATTTTCTAATATTCCGCCGTTTTTTATGATGGATTTCGCAGAACCAATATTATCTTTATCGCATACCATTAAAACTTTTTTGATTCCCATTTTTTTACATTCCTCTAAGGCAAGCCCAATCATTTGTACAGCATATCCTTTTCTTCTTTCAGATGGTCTGATTCCGTCACCAATATGCCCTCCATGTAATAGCAAATGTTCATTTAAATAATGCCTGATATTTACTGCACCTACAATGATATTTCGCCTCTCATCCAAACAAAAGAATGTGGAATGAGGAACCAGTCCGTCTTTTGGTTCCTTTGCTTCCAAATTATCCAGATAGTAATCAAAGTCATCATAATCGTTTTTGAAAATAACTTCTGGTGAACGGTTCACATCATAAGTATCATTATATTTTTTCCACTCCTTGAGCATGTCAATAATCTGTCCTTTGTATTCGTAACTTCCTTTTATTAATTTTATTGATATCAAAATCACTTCCTTTACTTAGAATCCATAACTTTTCTCATTTCAATACTGTGCCGTAAATCTTTTCCCATTTTTAAAAATCTCATATTAATATCAATACAGAAAATGTCTTATCATATTTTAAGTTTAAATCCACAACCAGATCCGCCAACCTGTCTTCTGTACTTTCATTCAGATTTCCATTTAGCAGAACAGCAATATCCACGTCTGATTCAGAAGTATAGGTTTCTCTTGCATAAGAACCGTATAATACAATCCGAAGCGCCTGGTTATTAAAAACAGCAAGGATTCCACCCTCTAATTCCTTTCATGTATTTGTATCCATAAGCTGTACTTTTTTATTATATCGTCCGATTTTTTTAACGTCAACGCATTTCAAAAAAGCAGTTTTTAATTTTCTTTCTTTTTCGCTGATTTTTTATAAAATTCTGTCCGCAATACTACAGTTATGGTAAACTATAATCAAACAACAATTTCATTTTTTATCCACAGAAAGAGGTGACCTCCCATGTACGAAAACATTCGCCTGCAAACCAGTCGTCTGCTTCTCCGGCCAGTCAGTCCAGATGATCTTTCCACTGTTTATGCTTATTCTTCCGATGGAGAGCATGTGAAATATATGAAATACTATCCAGATGAATCTATGGAAGTGTGCAAAAAGTTTCTCATACAGACCTGCCAAGAATGGAGTAAAGAATTTCCCCGCTGTTATGTATTTGCTGTCATACAGAACAGCCGACATATTGGCGAGGTTTCTGTCTACGCTGAAGATGAAGCTTTTACAATCGGAGAACTTGGATGGATCATTCACAGAGATTACTGCAATAAAGGATATGCCTCAGAAGCTGCGCAGGCTCTTCTCAGTTTTTGTCAAAACACACTTCATCTTAATAAAGTCACTGCCTGCTGTGACAGCAGAAACTCTGCATCCATGAAAATCATGGAAACTCTTGGCATGACTGTAACAGAAAAGGATATTCCCAGAAAATATTTGAAACGCGATGAAACTGCCTTTGAGATAAAAGCAGAAAAAATATTACATCTTGACCTTTCGTCCCTAAAACGGTAATATCATTATATAATAGCTTGTATAAGTTCGTAATGGGACGAGCGTTTCTACCAACTGCCTTAACAGTTGACTACAGGTTTCCGCAAAACCGGAAATCCCCTGTCTGCTGTTAGGGCTTTTTTATTCAGAAAATAGGAGGATCATATTATGAGCAGCTTATGTATTAAAAATGCTTCTGTTATTGTAACCTGTGATGATCAGGATTCGGTTCTGGAAAATTCCAGTATTCTGATCGAAGACGGGGTTATCCGAAGCATCGGACAGCAGACTTTTTCCGCAGATGAAATTCTGGATGCTTCCGGATGTATGGTTTATCCGGGACTTATCAACACCCATCACCACCTTTATCAGACTTTCAGCCGTAATCTGCCTCAGGTACAGAATATGGAACTGTTTGAATGGCTGACCACACTTTATGAAATCTGGAAAAACCTTGACAGTTCTATTATTTATCACAGTTCCGTTACGGGTATGGGGGAATTATTAAAAACAGGCTGTACTACCTGTTTTGACCATCATTATGTCTTCCCGGGCGGCAGTTCTGTCTCTCTTCTGGAAGCTCAGTTTGAGGCGGCGCGGCAGCTTGGAATCCGCATGTATGCATCCAGGGGAAGTATGGATCTCAGTAAAAAGGACGGAGGCCTTCCCCCTGACAGTGTGGTTCAGTCAGTAGACGAAATCCTGAAAGATTCCAGAAACGCTGTGGAAAAGTTCCACAATCCGGCGCCTTTTTCCATGAATATGGTTGCCCTGGCTCCCTGCTCGCCTTTCAGCGCAGGGAAAGAGCTGTACCGGCAGTCTGCTCTTCTTGCCAGAGATCTGAGAGTCCGCCTTCACACCCATCTGTGCGAAACACTGGACGAAGAAAACTATGTTCTGGAAAAATACGGAAAGCGTCCTCTTTCCTACATGGAAGAGCTTGGCTGGACAGGCAGCGACGTATGGTATGCACATGGCATCCATTTTAATGATGAAGAGCTTAAAATCCTTGCGGAAACAAAAACAGGAGTGGCTCACTGCCCCATTTCCAACATGAAGCTTTCCTCCGGGATCTGCCGTATCCCGGAAATGCTGAAGCTTGGAATCCCCGTGGGACTGGCAGTTGACGGAAGCGCCAGCAATGACGGCTCCAATCTTCTGGAAGAGCTCCGTGTCGCCTATCTTCTTCACAGGCTGAATTCCAGCAGCCAGGCTCCTGACGGCTATGAGCTGCTGAAGCTTGCCACCAGGGGAAGCGCTGCTGTTCTTGGCCGCAGCGACATCGGTTCACTGGAGCCGGGTAAAGCAGGCGATCTTTTCCTTATACGGAAAAACCGTCTGGAGCTTGTAGGCGCAGACCTGGATCCAAAATCCATGCTGGGAACCGTAGGATTTAAGGGCGCTGTAGATTATACTGTTGTAAATGGGAAAATTGTTGTCAGAAACGGAAAGCTTACTGGAATTGACGAGGAAAAGGCTGTTTATGAAGGCAAAAGGGCTGTAAACGAATATCTGAACAGATAAAAAGTCCTCCTGGCTTTCCGGACAGGAGCAGAACATTTTACCTCAGCTCTTAACAGCAAGCCGCACAAAAAAGGTATTTCCAAACTGAAACAATGTCTGGAAATACCTTTTTATTTTTATGCTTTATTTATTACAGTAGGTTGTATGAAGAAGATGGTGCGCAATATGGCTGTTGGGCTCTTCCAGGAATTCTTCGTAAATCTTTTTGATCGCAGGATTTTCGTGAGATTTCCGGTAGGCCAGTTCTCTGTCATGGGCAAAGGTCGCAGCTCTTCTTGCCGCATAGGCCTCTTCTCTGTCTGTATCCATAAGAAGCTTGGGCTGTCCGCCTCCGCTGACACAGCCCTCCGGGCAGGTCATCACTTCAATAAAATGAAGATCCAGCGTACCGTTCTTTACTGCTTCCAGCACAGGAACCACATTTTTCAGTCCTGTGACAACACCAACTTTCAGATCCAGGTCTCCCACTTTTATCACAGAAGTGCGGAAGCCCTCTGTACCGCGGACTGCTGTCACTTCCAGATCCGGGATCGGCTGTCCGGTCACAAGCTCATAACCGGTACGAATGGCTGCCTCCATAACGCCGCCGGTAACGCCGAAAATAGTTCCCGCGCCTGTATAAAGACCAAGAGGCTGGTCAAACTCCTGCTCATCAAGAGCCTCCCAGTCAATTCCCATATCCTTAATAAGCCATGCCAGATCTCTTGTTGTAATGGCAGCATCTACATCACGGAATCCACTGTCTTTCATTTCCGGACGTTCGCTTTCAAACTCCTTGCAGGTACATGGCATTACAGAAACGCTGTAAATATCCTTACCTTCTCTGCCTTCCAGCTGCGCTCCGTAAGTTTTAAAAATCGCTCCTCCGATCTGCTGTGGACTTTTCGCGGAAGATAAATGATCTTTAAGCTCCGGATAATTATCCTCCAGGAATTTTACCCAGGCCGGACAGCAGGAAGTAAACATAGGAAGAACGCCTCCCTCTGTCACACGTTTTACAAGCTCTGTTCCCTCTTCCATAATAGTTACGTCCGCCGGGAAGTTGGTATCGTATACCCGGTCAAAGCCAAGAGCATGAAGAGCTGCGGATAATTTTCCCGGAGTAAGGGTTCCAAGCTCTGCGCCAAATTCCTCTGCAATGGCAACCCGCACTGCCGGAGCACACTGCACAATGGTGAATCTGTTTTTGTCTGCAAGAGCTGCCTTCACCTCGTTCAGGTGGCAGACTGCATGAGCTGCAAAAAGCGGCTCCTGAACGGAATCCGGAATATTTCTTTCTTTTTTTACTCTTTCGTATGCGTCTTTTCCATGGGTCAGTACAGAAACATAGGATTTACATTTCTGCACGCACTGACCGCACATCACGCATCTGTCTGTATCAATGGTCTGCGGTTTTCCCTGCTCTCCCACAATGGCATAGGCAGGACAGACCTCTGCGCATTCACGGCAGCCGGTACAGATATTCTGATCAATTGCTACTATCATGAATTTTGTCCTCCCTTATCTCCAGTTTTTTGTCAGAAGCAGAGCCTCTGCCGCCCTGATATTTTTTTCTTCTCTTTCTGCCTCAGGATCTACCAGACGGAGCGCCTGATGAGGACAGACACGGACACAGGCCGGACCTCCCTCAATTCCCTCGCAGAGATCACATTTGGATGCAAAAACCTTTGGTTCCGAAGACATTGCCTGGCCCACCAGACGTCCGTCCCTGGCATAAGGAAGAAGGGCGATCGCCCCAAAAGGACAGGCCTGCATACAGTCTTTACATCCGATACATTTTTCCGCATCCACGATCACCTGATGGTCAATGCGGCTGATCGCGCCTTTTGTACAGGCATTCAGGCAGGGAGCATCCTCACAGTGCTTACACTGGATGGGCATACAGCCCTGCTCAAATTTTGTAAGAAACAGTCTTGGAGTTACGGGAACCGTTACGGTTCCCACTGTTTTTCCAAGGTGATTGCTCTTACGGTTATGAACGGTGAAGCAGGCAAGCTCACAGGCCTTGCAGCCTGTGCATTTTGTACTGTCGCCCACCACAAAGGATCCGATTTCTTTTTTCATTTCTATGTCCTCCTATTCCTGTGGGTGCGTTTCCAGATATGCGTTTCTTGCCGCTTCTGCTCTCTTACGCTCCATGGCGTCTCCAAGCTCATCCTCTGTCACAAGAGTCAGAGCTTCTGTAGGACAGACTCTCACGCAAGCCGGGCCTCCGGAAAATCCGTAACAGAGATCACATTTATTTGCCACTTTTTTCTCTGTTCCGTCTGCCTGGAATTTTCCGGTCTGGACTGTCATATTGATAGCGCCGAAAGGACAGGCATCCATACAGGATTTACAGCCCATGCATTTTTCTGTATCAATGACAATACAGTGATCCTTCTGGGAAATAGCCCCAACCGGACACACTGCCATACAGGCAGGATTTTCACAATGCTTGCACTGCACCGGAACACTTAAATTCGCTGTTTTTACCATATGAAGCTTCGGATTAAAGCTGTAGGAATCCGGATCCACCTCAAAGATATGCTTTCCCTCATGGGCAACCACACAGCCGATCATGCAGGTACGGCAGCCGATACAAAGGTCAGGGTTTCCTTTCACAAAGTAATTCATGCTTTTGCCCCCTTTCCTGTATCAATGCCCATCTGCGCACGGATATCGTCATACAGCTCCATAACATGGCGCTCCGCCCACTGCTGGTCTTCGATCTTTTCTACACGGCAGGCACAGTATTTGTACTCGGGCGTATTGCTGATGGGATCAAGCTTGGCTGTTGTCAGCTCATTGCAGGCTCCGATCCACCACTGGTAGGTCATGTAGGTTGCACCCGGTTTTACACGGTCCGTAGGAAGACACCGTGTAATACAGTAGCCTCTCTTGGAAAGGATCTTCACAAGCTCGCCCTTTTTCAGGTTCATTTTCTCGCAGTCCTCTGTATTCATCTGAACCCATCCCGGTTCATCCTCCAGATTACGGAGAGTACGGCAGTTTCCTGTCATAGTACGCACAGAATAATGACCTACTTCGCGGACAGTGGAAAGAGTCATTGGATACTGGTCGTTTTCCAGCTCTACCGGCGGATGCCAGTCAGTGCCGTAAAACAGAGCCTTATGATCCTTTGTTGCAAAAATTCCGTCCTTATGGAGATACGGTGTTCCCTTATCCTCCATGGATTTGTCCCGGCAGGGCCACTGAACGCCGCCGTATTTTTCAATTTTTTCGTAAGTAGCGCCTGTAAAGCTTGGACAGAGGTCGATCATTTCATTCCAGATCTCTTCTGTATTTTTGTAATTCATTGGATATCCCATGGCTGTGGAAATATCTGCAATGATCTGCCAGTCCGGACGCATATCTCCTTCCGGCTCGATCAGCTTGCGCACTCTCTGGAAGCCACGGTCCGCACAGGTATAAATACCTTCGTTTTCACCCCAGGCAGTAGCCGGAAGGATTACATCCGCATAAAGCCCGGTCTTATTCATATAGATATCCTGCATTACCACAAAATCACATTTGTCCAGAGCCTCGCGGACCTCTGCAAGGTCAGGATCGGACTGAGCCGGATCTTCTCCGAATATGTAGTATGCGTGGATTCTCTTCTTTTCTTCCTTCTCATGAAGGATTCTGTGAGGCACATGAGTGATCGGGCAGCCAACCTGATCAGAAAGAGGAACGCCCCATGCTTTTTCAAATTTTTCGCGGATTTCCGGAACGGTTACATTCTGATAGCCCGGATAGGAGTTTGGAAGAGCTCCCATGTCGCAGGCTCCCTGCACGTTGTTCTGTCCGCGGACCGGACCGATGCCCATGGACGGGCCGCCGAAGTTTCCGGTCATCAGCGCAAGGTTGGCAAGTCCCTTCACAACGTCTACTGCCTGTGTAAACTGACAGACTCCCATACCATAAAGAATCATGGCCGGTTTGGTGGTTGCGTACACTCTTGCTGCCCTGCGAATGGTTTCTGCCGGAATATGCGTAATAGGCTCTGCATATTCCGGAGTGTATTTTTCTATTACTTTCAGGAATTCGTCAAATCCCTTCGTGTGTTCATCAATAAACTTTTTATCTGCAAGACCTTCATTCCAGATCACATTTGCCATGGCATTTACAAGAGCAAGGTTAGAACCGCCCTTAAGCTGCAGATGAATATCTGAAATACGTGCGGTCTCCGTCACGCGGGGATCTGCACAGATGATCTTCATTCCCTTTTGTTTTCCCCTTACAATACGTCTTGCCACAATAGGGTGGGAATCTGCTCCGTTATAGCCGAAGCAAAGTAAACAGCCTGCATCCTCGATCTCCGGGATGCCCATTGACATTGCGCCTGAACCTAAAGAATACAGTAGACCCGCTACCGAAGGCGCATGTCATATTCGGGCGCAGTGATCGACGTTGTTGGTGCCGATGCACGCGCGCATAAATTTCTGCATCAGATAATTGGCCTCGTTTCCTGCTCCTCTGGCAGAGCCTGTTCCCATAATGGAATCCGGACCGAATTTTTCTTTGATTTCCCCAAGACGTTTCGCTACATAGGAAATTGCTTCCTCCCAGGAAACCTCTACAAGGGGTGATTTTTTTCCGCCTTTACGGATCATCGGTTTACGAAGACGTTTCGTAAGAATCTGGGGATCATTAAGATAATCCCAGCCGTAATGACCTTTCAGACAGAGGGTTCCCGCATTGGTTCTTCCGTCTGCAGGGACTGCTTCCACAATCTTGTTTGCATCTGTATCGACTGTGAACATAATCTGGCAGCCTGCTCCGCAATACGCGCAGGTTGTCTGGACTTGTTTTAAAGCCATACTTGTTCCCTCCTAACATAAAAATATATGATGTCTGTTATCCCTGAGATAACTGCTTCTGCATTTTCATATGCAAAAGCTGATGAATCTTCGTTTATATTTTAACATTGTTAATTTTTATTTACAAGAATCCAGCTCTATTTTTTGTACAAAACAGCCAAATTCTTTTTTCTTTAACCTTAATCTTTGTTAGTTTGAACTATTTTTATCAGAATTTCTGTGCATTTCTCTGTTTCATGGAAACCAAACACCGGAACTCCCGGAATTTTAAGCTCTGTGTCTGTCACAAGTCCCAGTAAAGTATCCGGCCTGCAGACACTTTTATGGGAAATTTCTCCTCTCACCAGCTCAAACTTGGGATAATCAGAATCCTTCATCCCCTCCAGAAGAATAATATCCGCCTCCGGAAAAAATTCTGCCAGCTCCTCCGCCCGGACATCCTGCTGCTGTTTCACCACCTGCCACTGTCCGGAGGAAAAAATACAGGTTCCGTAAGCGCCTGCCTGACGCATCCGGTAAGTGTCCGTTCCCTCCCGGTCCGCCTGAAATTCATGACCGTCATGCTTGATCACAGCCACCCGGTATCCCTGTCCGGCAAGTTCGGAAATCAGCTTTTCCATAAAAGTAGTCTTGCCGGAATTTTTTACTCCGCTGACTGCTGCAATAAAAGGTTTTCCCGTTCTTTTTACAGCATCCATACAGCCACCTGCTCTCCGGCTTTTACATTTTCCCTGCCCGCCGGGATATCCAGAAGGCAGTTGCAGCCCCGCAAAGTTCCGATTGCGCCTGAAGAAAAAATCCCCTGTGGAAAAGAAACCTTCCCATTCTTATACACAGCCCTCACAAACCTGCGGACTTTACATCTTTTTTCAAAGTCCACTTCCATGATCCCTCTTCTCATTTCCATAGCAAAGGCAGGATCTCCGGTCATGGCTTCCAGCGCAGGACGCAAAAGCAGTTCCAGATTTGCCATGGCACCAAAGGGATTTCCGGACAGGGAAAGGATCAGAGTTTTCCCGTATACGGAAAAAATAGTAGGGGTCCCGGGCTGAAGCCGGATCCTCCAGAATATTTTTTCTGCTCCAAGGATTTCCAGGGCTCCGTGAAGAATATCTTTTTTTCCTACAGAGACACCGCCGGTGGTAACAATGATATCCGCATCCTCTGCCGCTTTTTTCAGTTCTGCTGCCAGACCTGCCTCACTGTCTGCACAATGAGACACTGATTCCGGCTTCACTCCAAGCTCACGAAGCCGGGAAGAAACCATCATCCCATTGGAATCATAGATTTTTCCCGGTTTCAGAGGATTTCCCGGCTGGCAGAGTTCATCTCCTGTGGTAAGCACGCGGATCACCGGTTTCCGGTAAACAGCCACCTCTGTACGCCCGATACCGGACAGGATCCCCTGCTCTGCAAAAGTAATTCTGGAACCTTTTGCCAGAAGAAGCGAATTCTTTTTATAATCTTCGCCCTGAAAGCAATAATTGTCCCATGGCTTCTGACTTTTATTAACTTTTACAGTTTCTTCCCCGCAGTCTGTATCCTCCTGCTTTACCGCAGTATCTGCCCCTTCCGGAAAAGGAGCTCCTGTCATGATCCGGTATGCTTCTCCTGGTTTTATGGAAAAAGCCCCTCCATTATCTCCTGCATAAATGCAGCCTGCCACCTTCAGAACCGCAGGATTTCCCCTGACCGCTCCCCGGATATCCTCAGAGCGCACCGCATACCCGTCTACCGGTGATCTTGGAAACGGAGGATTGTCCAGCTCTGCATAAATATTCTCTGCAAGACAAAATCCATTGGCTTCCTCCACCTTTACTTTTTTTGTATCTGTAATCCTGTCTGCCCGTTTCAGAATTTCCTCCAGGGCATTTTCCAGCAAAATTCCCTCAATCATTTCACCTTCCCCTTTTCCATGTATGCTAAAAGCTCCCTATAATCTTCCGGAGTATTGATATTTCTCATCTTCCACTCCTCTGCGGATGTCCGGAAGGTATCGAATCCCCATGCATCAAGAACCCGAAACACCGGAGCAGAAGCCTTCTCTATCTGTTCTCCAATACAATCAGCCATGCAGACGGGATAAATCCCCATCAAAGGCTCTGTCCGTTCTCCGTGAACAAGCAGAAGAGGTTTCCCGGAATTGCCACCCTCTCTGCCATTCCCAAAGCTTCCGGCATTTTCAGAAGCAGCTGCGCCTAAGCTGTTCTCATGAGCAAGAAGCAGCTCCTCCAGCGTTTCCTCCGGAAACTGAGGCACATCCACCGGAAGCACCAGACAATAGGGTGTGTCCATTGCCTTCATACAGGCATGGAGCCCGCCTAAAGGCCCCCGTTCCCGGTAAATATCAGGAACCATTTGAATATGTATGCTGCTTTTTACTGTTCCATTCCGGAAAGCATCCGCTCCTGCAGCGTGAACGGAAACATAAACCTTATGGATTCCCAACTTCTCGGCTTTTTTTATCTGACAGGAAAGAAAACTATCTCCATCCAGAAGAAGTTCTGCCTTATCCTCTCCCATGCGGCTGCTTTTTCCGCCTGCCAGAAGGAGAAGGGAATAAAGCTCTGCCCTGCCTGTTTTCTGCTTTTCTGCCACAGTATTACATCACCTTTGCTTATAAATCTGTGTATTCCGTTTATCTGTCTGTACACAGATCCTGTTTATCTTTCCAGTATAAAACTTTTTTTCGGGCATGTATACAGATAATTTCTGTTTTTTAAGTGTATTCTCCAAAACAAACAGCGGTCAGCCTTTCAAAGACTAACCGCCATCCATTTTTAACTGTTTATAACATTCAAGTCCAACTCAGCAGTTTTCTCCGTATTTGTGACAATAACTGAAGGATTGCCGGATATAACTAACTGGATTTATTCCCCACAGTAACATTCTATGGCCTTATGAACAAATTCTGCTGTTCCGCAGCCTCCTGCCTTATCAATATTTTCTGTAAATCTTTTATCTTCCACATACATTCTGCCAAGTTCAGCAAGCACTTTATCCGAACAGGTATAATAATTATCTGTGATACAGCGCTGAAGTTTTTTCACAAGCTGCTGTGCCTGGGCAGAATCAGGCTCTCCCGTACGAATTTCTCCAAATTCTGTAAATATGTCCATCATCTGCATCATCGCAGTCTGATATCCCCCTGCGTTTCTGTCCTTTGTTTTCTGCTCATATTCCTGATATTCCGCTGTTTTTCCCCAGGCTGCTTTTGCCTCTTTTTTATACTCCTGTATTTTAGTGGTGTCAAATGCTGAAAAATCCATATTTCTTTCTCCATTCTTCTTTATTCCACAGGCAAGAGCGATCAGATTTTCAAGACGCTGCTTTTTCAATATAAGAACCTCAATCTGCTGCTCCAGGGCCTTCTGTCTGTCAAAACCGGGAGCATCCATAATCTGTTTAATGTCCTTAAGCGAAAATTCCAGTTCACGAAATAACAGGATCTGCTGTAATTTTTCCAGCGCGCGATTGTCATACAGCCTGTATCCTGCCGTTGTATATTCTGTGGGCTTTAACAGTCCTATTTTGTCATAATACTGTAAAGTACGGATACTTACACCGGTCAGACGGCTTACCTCATTTACTGTCATCATCTTTCTGTTCCTCCTGTGTGGTGATTACAGAATAAACTATTACGCGGCGTCAGAGTCAAGGGGTTTATTTAAGGTTTATATTCTGTTTCGACAATAAATGACCTTTCATTTCTCCTGTACTTTCAATATCACCGGCAAACACCACTGATATTCCTCAACAACATTCCAGTAGTTATAATACCCTTCACCCTCTCCTGTCTTCTGCACTTTTACGAAGTCCCAGCCACAATGTAATAAAAAACACTACAAATACCAGCATTCCCACGGTCGTGGACTCCTGGGCAAACTTTGTTGTCAGATTCAGCTTTGCCTGTTCTGCGCCAACCTGCTGAACTGCGCCTGAAAACCGTTCCAGCGCCCAGTCTGTTTTCAGAAGGTAATAGTAGATCATTCCAATATAAACCGCAAGATCGCCTGCTATGATCCCCGCATACACATGTAAGGATTTTTTCCATGAAAAAATTTTCTTTTTTGCCACAAAATAATATAAAAACACCATCACGCCACTGCCAAAAATCAGCAGTTCCAGTTCCATAACAAACACTGAAATTACAGCATTTCCGCTGTTCATATTGATTATTATCTGCTCTGTAAGAACATCGGCAGCTGTTTTTATCAAAGCTGCTGCCCCTCCGAACAGCCCCGCCTGAAGGATCACCTTAAAATAACCGTCAACATTTTCCATATACTCTCTTATTGCCACATAGAGGCTTCCTGCATAAAGAAGCCACCATACAAATGAAATAAAAAATGATTCGTCAAAATATCCCCAGACCATGTAGGGGATGCGCACAGTCACTCTGGAAAACACACCGAAAAATATGGTTGCCGTTACAGCAATTACAGCATCTCTGCTTTTACTCATAGCATTCCCTCCCGGACTTTATTTTTGTATGTTTACTGCTCTGCTTCTTCCATTTCTCTGACCAGATAATCAAATCCTGTTCTATAGTCTTTTTCTCTGTATACCGCAATACCTCCGGCCTCTAATTTCTGTAAGACTTCCTCCTGTTTTTTATCTTTTGGTTCATAAACAATTAATTTCAGGGAAGGAGGCTCTGCCAAAACCTCCAGATTCTCCACAGAAACCTCGTACAGATTTACTGCTTCCAGTTTTCTCAGTTCAGACAAGACAGAAATATCAGTAAAGGGATTATAAGCCAAATCTAAAATACGAAGATTTTTCATATTTCTCAGCCCACGAATATTTTTGATAATGTTATAATTAATATCCAGTTCTTCTATCTGCCTGCATTCTGAAAGAAAGTCCAGATCTTCAAAATAATCAAAATATGTCAGACTTAATTTTCTCAGCTTTTTCAGCTCCGGAAGCGTTTCCTCCAGCATATTTGTAATTCCGGCTCTGTGCTTCTGAAATTCTTCCTTTTCCTCATCTGTCATACTGCCTGTGTCATATGTCAGATGCAGTTCTTCCAGATTTGGAAATAATTTCAGATCTTCCAGCGTCTCAAAACGCCCGGAGGTGTCTGTTACATAAAAGCTTTTAATCCGGTCTGCTTCTTCCTTCAGCACACTTCCTCTTCCTGAATCCAGAAGATAAAGCGTCTGTATTTCCATATTTTTATCCTGGAATTTTACGCATTTACTGTCATACCAGAAACGCAATGCCAGAAGACCTGTTACCAGGATAAGCAGACCAATAGAACAATACATTGTTTGTTTCTTCACCAGCTCTCCTCCTGAATTTTAATCCGCTATATATTTTCTGAATTTTTATTTTATATGATTATATCATCCAAAAATTCATCTGTCATTATTTATTTTCCAGATTGTTATTGAACCTAAAATGCAAAAATTCCACTTCGTATAGCAGAATTTATCTTGCACAAATGGATTTTCGCCAATCATACGAAAAATCCCTCACCATTTCTGCCTTGATCATCCTGTACCAAAATCCCAAAACATACACAAACAGGCTACCATATCTCTGTGAGCCAGAGCCGGCAGCCTGCTTTTTTAATATAATTTGCCAATATTTACTTCTTTGTGATGAATCCTTTTGCCTTCAGAGTCTCTGCGCAGAGAACAGCTCCGCCTGCAGCGCCTCTTACTGTATTGTGGGACAGACCTACGAATTTGTAATCGTATACGGTATCCTCACGGAGACGTCCAATAGAAACGCCCATTCCATTCTCATAATTTACATCCTCTGTTACCTGAGGACGGTTGTCTTCCTCAAGGTACTGGATAAAGTGCTTCGGTGCGCTTGGAAGCTCAAGCTCCTGAGGAACGCCGCTGAAGTTTTTAAGAGCTTCGATCAGCTGCTCTTTCGTAGGTTTCTTGCGGAATTTTACAAAAACAGCTGCTGTATGGCCGTTCAGTACCGGTACACGGATGCACTGGCAGGTGATCACCGGTTCCTGAGCAGGAACGATCACACCGTCCTCAATTTTGCCCCACAGTCTCAGCGGCTCTTTCTCGCTCTTCTCTTCCTCGCCGCCGATGTACGGAATAATGTTGTGTTCCATTTCCGGCCAGTCCTTAAAGGTTTTTCCGGCGCCGGAAATTGCCTGATATGTAGTAGCCACTACTTCATATGGCTCAAATTCTTTCCATGCAGTAAGAACCGGAGCATAGCTCTGAATGGAGCAATTTGGTTTTACTGCGATAAAGCCTCTTGTTGTACCAAGACGTTTCTTCTGGAATTCGATTACGTCAAAGTGTTCAGGGTTGATTTCCGGAACAACCATCGGAACGTCCGGTGTCCAGCGGTGAGCGCTGTTGTTGGAAACAACCGGAGTTTCTGTTTTTGCGTACTCTTCCTCAATAGCCTTGATCTCGTCCTTGGACATATCTACAGCAGAGAAAACAAAGTCAACAGTTGCCGCAACCTTCTCTACCTCATTTACATTCATTACAACAATATTTTTTACTGCTTCCGGCATCGGAGTATCCATTTTCCATCTTCCGCCTACAGCCTCTTCATAGGTCTTGCCTGCGCTTCTCGGGCTTGCTGCAAGTGTAACAACCTCAAACCACGGATGATTTTCCAGAAGAGAAATAAATCTCTGTCCTACCATTCCGGTAGCTCCTAAAATACCGACTCTCAGTTTCTCGCTCATAATAATCGCTCTCCTCACTTCATGTCTTTGTATTGCATACATTTGTCGTTCTTGTAAATACTATAACACTTTTTGGAAAAATGCAAGTGTTTTTTCTTATGTTTCAATGATTTTGAAGATATTCCTGATTAGCTCTGATCACCTGTTCCATCACCTCTGAACCGGGAGCGCCGTAGGTGCAGCGTTTTTCCACACAGGTTTTCATGCTGATGGCTTCGTAAATGTCTTTTTCAAAAACAGGGCTGATCTCCTGATAAGCTTCAAGGGGCAGCTCATCCAGAGAAATTCCCCGGTCAATACAGGTCAGTACCAGCCGTCCCACAATGCCGTGAGCATCGCGGAAAGGAACACCGTGATTTACAAGATAATCTGCTGCATCTGTGGCATTTGTAAATCCGTTCTTTGCGCTGGCTTCCATGACATCCTTACGAAATTCCATGGTAGAAACCATTCCTGTAAACAGGGCAAGACAGCCTTTTACCGTATCAATGGCATCAAAGGTCAGCTCCTTGTCCTCCTGCATATCTTTGTTATATGCCAGAGGAATTCCCTTCATGGTTGTGAGAATGGATATCAGTGCTCCATACACACGGCCTGTTTTTCCACGGAGAAGCTCCGCAATATCAGGATTCTTTTTCTGAGGCATAATACTGCTGCCTGTGCTGTATGCATCGTCAATTTCCACAAAACGGTACTCATTGGAATTCCAGAGGATGATCTCCTCAGAAAAACGGCTGAGATGCATCATCACTGTAGACAGAGCAGACAGAAGCTCGATCACATAATCCCGGTCTGACACAGAATCCATGCTGTTTCTTGTAGGCTCGTCAAAGCCCAGAAGCTCTGCTGTATATTCCCGGTCAAGAGGATAGGTGGTTCCTGCCAGCGCCCCTGCCCCGAGAGGACAGGTGTTCATTCTTTTTCGGATATCTGCCATGCGGCTTCTGTCTCTCCGGAACATCTCAAAATATGCTCCCACATGATGAGCCAGAGTTACCGGCTGCGCTTTCTGTAAATGGGTAAAGCCCGGCATGTAGGTATGGATATTCTCTTCCATGATCTTCTGAAGAGCCACAAGAAGCTCTTTTAAAAGACCGTCAATAGCGTCAATTTCATCTCTTGTATACAGCTTCATATCCAGAGCCACCTGATCGTTGCGACTTCTTCCGGTGTGAAGCTTTTTACCCGGATCACCGATCCTGTCAATCAGATTTGCTTCCACAAAGCTGTGGATATCCTCATACTCGGAAGTGATCTCAAGCTTCCCGGATTTTACATCTTCCAGAATTCCTTCCAGACCTTCCAGGATCTGATCCCGCTCTTTTTCTGTGAGGATTCCCTGCTTTGCCAGCATTTTTACATGAGCCCTGCTTCCTCTGATATCCTGCTCATAAAACTTCTGATCAAAAGAAATCGAAGCATTAAAGTTATAAACAAGCTGATCCGTTTCCTTTGTAAAACGGCCTCCCCATAACTGTGCCATAATAATTACTCCTCATTTCTGTATAATATTAATAATTAACCATTCAGCAACTGCTTTTCCGCATCAAATAACGCCCTGCATTCACAGTGTTTCCGGCTGATTGCTACCAGTATATCACACTTTTTTCAAAAATCAAACAAAAAGAATATTTTTTGCATATTTATTCATTTCTGTCTCTTTTTGAAAATACACAGCCACAGTAATCCTGACGGTACAGATGATGTTCTCCGGACAGCTCAATGGAACGCTTGTAGCCGTTTTTTTTCTTGAAATCAGAAGGAAGATGGGCCACTCCGTAAATCTCTGCCAGTTCTTCTCCGATTTCATTTATTTTAGGCGCATTTTTCAGAGGACTGATGGACAAAGTGGTTGTAAAATAATCATAACCGCCTTCCTTTGCCAGCTTCGCCGCCTCCTCCATGCGGAGACGATAACAGCGAAAACACCGCTCTCCTCCTTCGGGAACCTGCTCCAGCCCTTTTGCCATCCGGAAAAAAATCTGAGGATCATAGGTTCCCTCAACCAGCTTTACCGGATGAATAAAATTCATTTCTCCGATCATGCGGCGGATCTCCTCCACCCTTTTTTCGTACTCCTCCTTTGGAGAAATATTTGGATTATAAAAAAAGACTGTGATCTCAAAATATTTGGACAGATATTCCAGTACATAGCTGGAGCAGGGCGCACAGCAGCTGTGAAGAAACAGCCGGGGCACCTTGTTTTCTTTTTCAAAACCGGTGATCAGAGCGTCCAGCTCTCTCTGATAATTTCTGTTGTTCATGTAAAGTTCTTTACTCCTTATAAATCAGTTAAATTTTCAGCAGACAACAGCACGTCTGCCACAAAAGCCGTTTTGTTCTGCCGTTGATATCCCTCTTTCTTATGGGTCATATTTTATCCCTTTTTACAGGCACCGTCAACAAAAACAGCTGCTGTATCCAGACAACTGAAATGAAATTTTAGGATTTACACAGATATGCAAAACTTTCTCGGCTTTTGACTTCGCGGCAAGTATAATTGGCTCATACCTGATACAAAAAATATCCAGAAACAGAGGTGATTCCCATATGAATCCAAAACAGATTTTAAAAAATGTACACTGCCTGTTGGACTGGAAGCAAAAAATCACATTTTTATTTATTATGCTGATCATGATCCTGTCCTCCGTCTTAACGCAGCTCACTCCCAAGGCGATCGGCTGGCTGACAGACGATATTCTTTCCCAGGCTCAAATTCATTTTTCCGCAATTTTACCTATCCTGTTTTTTATTCTGATCGTCAATGTTGCCAATGAGATCATAAAAATTATAAGAAGAATCCTTGTGGAAGATATTGCAACAAAAACCGAGAAAAAGGCGCGGGGACTTGTGATCTCTTCCCTGCTGAAAGCACCTCTGGCATACTTTAAGGAACATATGACAGGAAATATCCATGGAAGATTAAACCGCTGTCTGGAGGGCACTGTCAAACTGGAAAAGCTTATTTTTATGGACTTCGCTCCAGCCATCTTTAACAGTATCGCAGCCATTGTTGTGATCTTCACCACCCTTCCGGTGAAGCTTGCCGTTCTGATGCTCCTTGTTGTCCCCATTGGAATTGCAATTGTTTTCCGGCAAATTCATACACAAAAGGGAATCCGGGTAGAACTTCTGGAATCAAAAGCACAAATGGACGGAGCCATTGTTGAACTTTTAAACGGCATAGAAGTGATTCGAATCACAGACAGCAATACCCTGGAGGAAAAAAGATTTACGGACAGATCAGAATATTTAAGAAGCAAAGAAATGAGACACCATTTACAAATGGCAAAATATGACTGTCTCAAATTTATCAACGAAGTGTTTTTTACTGTTCTGATGATCGGTACTTCCGCCTGGCTGGCAGCACAGGGAAAAATCAGTGTGGGAGCTGTTCTCACCTCCTATCTTTGTTTTTCGCAGCTTATCAAACCTCTGGAAGAGCTTCACAGGATTCTGGACGAACTTTCCGAAAGCCTGATCCTGGCAGAAGACTTTTTCAAAATGGCAGATATTCCTCATGATTTTTCCTATGATGCAATTTCAGGTGTACCCTCTCAGGAAAACTCCGGCCCTTATATGATAGATATCCGCAATCTGAATTTTTCCTATAATAACGAAAAAAACATTATAAAAAATCTGGATCTGAGTATTGAAAAAGGCTCTTTCTGGGGAATTGCAGGCCCCAGCGGCTGTGGAAAATCCTCTCTGATAAAAGCAGTCTGTAAGCTGGAAAAATGCAGTGGTTCTGTTTTTATCAACAATATGGACATTCTCTCTTTATCAAGAAAGGATTTGTCCCGGATCATAGCTCTGGTTCCCCAAAATCCATTTTTAATTGCCGGAACTATACTGGAAAATATCTGCTATGGCCTGGAACAGCAGCCTTCTGACAAAGAAGTAAAAGAAGCCCTCACAAAAGCCAATCTCTATGATTTTGTCAACAGTCTGCCGGAAGGAATTCACACAAAGATCAGCGAGGGAGGCAATAATTTATCCGGCGGTCAGAGACAGCGAATCGCTATTGCCCGTATTTTTTTACGGAAGCCGGAAATTCTGATTTTGGATGAGGCCACCTCAGCTCTGGACAATACCTCTGAGCGTTTTATACAAAACGAAATCGAGCAGCTAAAAAAAGAAAACAACATGACCATCCTATCCATTGCCCACAGACTTACCACCCTGAAAAACTGCGACAATATCATTGTTATGGATCATGGACAGGTGGTACAGTCCGGCAAATATGATACCCTGATAAACCAGGAGGGTATTTTCAGCGATATGTATTATGGAAAATTAAAATAGATTGCAAACTAAATCGAATGATAATTGTTTCTCTTTACACACTACCCTTTATTTGCATCTAAGATATTCACCTATTTTTAATTAAAAATCACCCTTCTTTTTAGAAAGGTGATTTTTTATATTTCAAAATGCATAAAAAATTACAACTAAAAGCACTTAAACCCAGGACTATAATTAAAATGCTGTAAACACTGAATGAAACTCCGGCGGCATTTATTACAATATCACATATAATACATTACTGCTTCATAAGGCCTGAGACTCATGATTTTTTCTACAGAATTTCTGTCATAATTGGAAAGCAGAACTCTGCCCTCTTTAAAAGTAATCTCATCTGTACAGTCACAGACAGCGCTTTCTCCGGTGAAATTGGCAATTACCACCAACGTCCTGTCATCCGCCTGTCTCTTATATGCAAAAAATCTCCGGTCCTCTTCAAATAAAAGCTCAAAATCTCCTGTGCTGATAATCTCATATTCTTTTCTCAGACGGATCAGTTTCTGATAAAAATGGAAAATAGAATCCTCATCCTTTATCGCTTCCTCCACGTTAATCTCTTTATAGTTGGGATTTATTCCGATCCACGGCTCATGTTCTGAAAATCCGGCATTTTTTCCTGCATTCCACTGGATCGGTGTTCTGGCATTGTCTCTGCCTTTCGCATAAATGCCTTTCATAATCTTTTCCATGGACCAGCCTGCTTCCTGCTTTTCCTTCACCATATTGATGGTTTCTACATCTTTATAGTCCTCCAGAGCGAACTTTACATTGGTCATTCCGATTTCCTCGCCCTGATAAATATAAGGCGTTCCCTGCATTCCATGAAGGATCATTCCCAGCATTTTTGCACTTTCCTTCCGGTAAACCGTGTCATTGCCCATACGGGAAACAATCCTCGGCTGGTCATGGTTGGACCAGAATAAACTGTTCCATCCTTTTTCATGAAGGGCTTTCTGCCATACAAGAAATACCTGCTTCAGTTCATTGACATCCAGAGGCTTCAGATCCCACTTACCATTGCCCTTTACTTCTTCTAATCCCAGATGCTCAAACCCAAACACCATTGTCAGCTCTTTTCTTTCCTTATCGGAATACAAAGGAGCGCTGACCGGAGTTGCAAAAGATGTTTCTCCTACCGTAAAGGCTTCTCTTCCTTCAAAGCACTCTCTGTACATTTCCTGCAGGTATTTATGGGATTTTTCACCGTACATGATGCTTTCTTCCGGTATCTTGCCTATTAGATCGATTACGTCCATACGGAATCCGTCGATTCCTTTATCCAGCCACCAGTTGATCAGTTTGTAGACTTCCTTCCGCACTTCCGGATTATCCCAGTTCAGATCCGGCTGTCTTCTGCTGAACAGATGGTAATAATATTCCTCTGTCTCCTCATTATATTCCCACACAGAACCGCTGAAAAAGGACTGTTGATCTGTGATCGGACGATCCTTCCAGATATAATAATCGTGATATTTGCTGCTTTTGTCTTTTCGAGCCTGACGAAACCATTCATGTTCATCGCTAGTATGATTCACTACCAGATCCATGATCAGACGGATTCCTCTTTCATGAAGAGCGTCCAGAAGCTGTTCAAACTGCTCCATGGTGCCAAACAGCGGATTGATCTTATAATAATCACTGATATCATAGCCATTGTCATCCATAGGGGATTCATAGATGGGTGTCATCCAGACAATGTCAACTCCCAGTTTCTTCAGGTAATCTACTTTTTCCAAAACACCGCCAAGATCTCCCATTCCGTCTCCGTTGCTGTCCTTAAAACTCATGGGATAGATCTGATATACAACTGCTTTTTTCCACCATTCCATAATATTATCTCCTCATCATCTGAAACTCACCATTTTCATCTCTTGTTATTTCCCACTGTGCTTCTTTCTTCTGAAGTACAATAATCTCATTTATCTCTGCTTTCATATTCACCGTCTGTACGCCTTCAAATTCCTGACCTGTAAACAGATGTTTCCAGAACCCCTCTGGAATATAGACTTCCCTTTCTGTGCTGCCCTCTTCTACCACAGGAGCTACCAGAAGGTCGTCTCCGAACAGATACTCGTCATAAATTTCCCCTGCCTGTTTGTCCTCTGGATATTCCAGCCACAAAGCGCGCATCAGCGGTATGCCTGTCTTCACAGACTTTTCTGCCTCCTCCATGATATAAGGCAGCAGAGCCATACGAAGCTTCGCATAATAGCGATAAATATCCAGTACCCATGGGGCATTTCTTCTCTCTGCAATGTTCCAGGGCGTACGATCCTGATTAAATTCTGCCTTACTCTCTGCATGATACTGCATGATCGGACAAAATGCTGCCATTGCCGCAGACCGGGCAAACAGTTCCGCGCTTGGAATCTCACCACTGAAGCCTGCCAGGTCCCATCCCCAGAAAGGAACCCCTGAAATTCCGGCATTCAGGCCTGCGCACAGGTTTCTCTTAAAGGCAGAAAAAGTTGATTTTTCATCTCCGGCCCAGTGCGCAGGCATCTGGGAAGCCCCGGTAAATCCTGCCCTGCTGAAAACAATACCGTCCCTTTTTTCATGGATATATTGATAATGCTCCCGGATATAAAGATTTGGATACTCGTTCCGCATCTCTTTTCCGGTTCTTCCGTCCGCAAACTGTACCTGGTCCCCAAATACAAACTCTCCACCGTCTGTCTTAAATCCATCGATCTGCACTTCGTCCACCAGATATTTTCTCTTATCCATCCACCAGGAAGCTGCCTCCGGACTGGTGTAATCCATCAGAAGACTGTCTGTAAACCATCCCTCCGGCATACGATAGGGTGTTCCGTCTTTTTTCCTGGCGCAATATCCCTGCTCCAGTGCGTAAGCCTCATCTCTGTCTTTCTGAAGGTGGTGAAGAGAATTGATATATTTAATGATCGGGATCTGCCACAAAATACATTTCAGACCATTCTCATGAAGATATTCTACCATTCCTTTTGGATCCGGCCATTTTCCCCATTCCGGGAACTGGAAGTCGCTGTAGGAAAATCCGTCTTTTCCGCTGTTTTCTTCGTATACTGCATCATTAAAGATATAATAGGTAGCCTCATCGCTCCATGCCTCGATCACAAGCACAGTTGCCGGAATATCGTATTTCTTTGTCAGTTCTACCTGTCTGCGGACTTCGGCCTCGCTGTCCCAGTTATTGCTGGACATCCAGGGTCCGAACGCCCATCCCGGAAGCATTGCCGGTCTTCCTGTAAGGCTTGTAAACTGCCCGATCATTTCCTTTGGAGTTCCATTAAACCGGTACCAGCAGATTCCTTCGGTCTCTGCTTCCATCTTCCAGCAGCCCTCTTCTGTACTGCACAGATCGAACTCTGTGTAATGGTTTGTTGGAAGATAGATGCCGTAACCTTCCGAACTCAAAAAATATGGCATGGGCATGTAGGTACGGATTCCCTGATCCTTATACTGATTATACACATACACGTCCACCAGATTGCCTCTCTGATTAATATGGTTGTATCTCTCTCCAAAACCGTAAAAGCCCTCTTCTTTTTCTGCCTCTGTACAGATTCCTGTGGACATAATCTGTTCCTTTTCTTTCCAGAAATAAATCTCCCGTATTCCGGAAAGTCCGGTTTCCTTCAGATCTTCCAGTGGCTTCCATTCTGTTTCTTCCAAGGTTCTCTCACTGGGATCTGGAAGAATCTGGAACAGAGAAACTCCATTGACAACTGTTTTTTTCAGAAGATATACCTTGTTTTCTCCGGAACGTAGTTCCAGTTCAAAACCATTTTCCTTTTCTCTTTTTTCTCCAAATAAACGGATTCTTTCTTTTTTCTGTACAGTAAACTGATATTTCTCAGAGGTACAGGTTCCGGTCTGAAAATAATAAGTCACCTGCTCTCCGCCTTCAAAACTCCCCAGCTGGAATCGATAATTTTCATATTCCGGCTGATAAGTTCCCTGTCCACTTCCAACTCTGCCCCTGTCTGTTTTCCAGTAAACAAAAATCTCTTCCGGATACTTTACCGGCCAGGTGGCAATGTTTAAAGCAACCTTTTCCCCTGCTTTTGGAAACCAGGGATCACGCTCGTAATTCTGGTGTTCGTATCGGTTAAAATTACCGGTCGGCACATGGATCAGCGGTTCTTCTGTGAGCATACCTGCGATCTTAAGCTTTTCCTCGATAATCCCTTCTATGGCTTCAGAGATTTCCTCTTTTTTCTCTGTTTCTTTCAACAGTCCCAAATATTTTCTTGCTTTCCTGTAGTCTGCCTTTTCTGCATAATACCATCCCAGCATTCCTAAATCTGCAGGGTCTGTTGTTTCCTTCATAGACTGGACTGCTGCCACACACACCAGGTCTTCCGGAGTAAAAAGTCCAAAGGGAACACAGACCCAGAGCAGCTGCGGCGTTGCCAGATCTCCGTGTTTTTCATCCGCAAGCCTTCCTGCACAGGTATAGTGATCATAGGCATAATTTTTCATCTGATGAATTGCCTCTGCCGTCTTTTCCCGTTTTCCGAACAGGTTACTGTTATAAAGCGCGCCATAAGCCATTCCGAAATTTTCTGCAAAAAAGCCGTCTCCTTCTCCTGAAATCCGTCCACAGGGCTGATATGCCGCTTCTTCTATGTGTTCCTGAAGTTCTGCGATCTTCTGCTTCTTTTCCTTATAAAAAAAGTGGTCCCCGGAAATCCTTGTATATTCTCCCACAAGAAATAAAATCAGACACTGGTCATGAAAATCTGTATTTTTTTCTTCCAGAAATTGCTCTAACGGTTCTTTTAAATCCTGTACTTTTTCCTGTATACAGGATTTCAGCATGTTTAATAATTCCAGTTTCCATTTTTTATTTCTCATGAACAAAACCTCCTTTACTGAAATAAGCTGCAGCAAATTCTCCACAGGCCCAGCTTAACGGATTGATCACACATACACCTTCATCATTTGCATCTACCGCTTCCGGCAAAAGCCCGTATGCGTTGCTGTGTTCAGATGCCCACTTCATCTTTCTAATGTATTCTTCTCTGTTTTCTGCCCGTTTGCAGTATTCCGCACAGGCCAGTGTGTTAAAAAGCCACGGTCCATGATGATATTCCTGCTCCGAGTAACCGATCCCGTCCTCAAAGAAAGAAGCGTATTGTCTCAGATAAATGTGAGTATTCTGCATTTTTTCATCGTTGGGATATCCGTACAAAGGCCCAAAATACTGAGGTGTATCATATTTGCGTACTGTATGGTCATGATAGGTCACATAGCCATAGTCAAATCTTCCCAGTTCCTCATTATAGGCAGACTGAATCCCCTCATAAAGCCGATCACAGATCTTCCGGCATTTTTCCGCATATTCCTTATTTCCCAGAATCGCAAAGATCTGTTTTGCTGCCAGGATGCCTCCATAAATAAACATATTGGAAGAGGTGATAAAGGCCGGGCCGAATACGCCTTCATTGACGCCGCCTTCTGGTCCCGCCATTCCGGACTTCTTCTCCGCTCCGTCTATTACGTCAGTCACTTCCATCAGAAGCGTCTCGTCCGCCAGAAGTTCTCCGGTCTTTTTATAATATTCATAAACGATTCTGCAGAAATAACCAATGGAATCAATCTGATGAAACACACTGTTATTTGCTCCCTCATTTGGTTCCCCGTATCCGTCATACCGCTGGAAAAACTCTCCGTTTTCTTTCCGTTTTCTTCCGATCAGGTAGGCAATGATATCCCTGCATTCTCTGAGATGCCCGGAAAGCAGGAAAGCTCTGGCCACCATAATGGAATCTCTGGCATAATAACAGGGCATTTTATTGCAGAAATAATGTCCGGTAAGATCAGCCGGTATGTAGCCGCCAACACAGACTGCCTTAAGAGCAGTCAGGTTCACAAGCGCCTGCTCCTGAAATTCAGAATCTTCTGGCTTTTCTCCTTCTGCCATCCAATTTTTCCAGTATTCTGCCGCTTTAAAAGTCTCCTCCTCTGAAAGACAAAGTTCCTTTTCCAGTTCTTCATAGCTGTCTCCGAATATCAGAGACCAGCACATATTCAGCTTGTCCCCCGGCTTCAGTGTCTTTGTCCTTCCCTGCACATAACCAAGCCTGCAGCTTGTCTTTGTTCTTTGACTGTTCTCTCTTTTTTCCAGTATATCCAGAAAAACCTGGTAGGCAAAGTCTGTCGGAGAGTCTTCCACTGCGTAGATTTCTTCTGCCCATGGTGTTTTCATAACCATATATGCATCGCCGGTATGGATTCCAAGGGTACCATTGTGCATTTTTTCCGTTTCAATCTCCATATCGTTACGCACTGCACAGTAGCCGTAGCACCCAATCTCCAGTTCTTCCTCTGAAACGTTTTCCAGTTCCATCTCAAAGCTCAGGCAGTGTTCTCCATAAGAATAGACCACATCTTTTCTTTTTAACCCATGTTCTTCCAGAAGAAATTCATCGCAGTACCTGTAGGTATCTTCCACATACGTCTTTACTGGCTTTATGTGTGTCGGATGGGTATATTTTTTCCAGACCTTATTTCCATAATAAATCGTATCTTTTACTCTGATCAGCGACACTGCCGACTGTATAAGATCATGGGCATAAGTTTTATAAAACAAATGGTAAATCCCAGTCCCGTTAATATCAACGATTCCATTATTCACTGCATAAATTGCAGCAATATTTTCATTTCCAATGAGTCCAATTCCGGTATATTTTCCTGTCTGCATGTTCTGTTTCCACCTGTTCCTTTTTTAAAGAGCCGCAAATTATATTTTACAATGTAGTTTGCGGCTCTGGTTCTAACTTATTTTAAAATATCTGTCACTTTTTTCTGGGCTGCCTGTAAGGCTTCTTCTCCGCTCTGCTCCCCAATGATCGCGCGGTTCAGTTCCTCATTGATCGCATTCTGTACTTCTGAGTAATGATCTACGACAGGAGGCATGATTCCTGTTTCCATTACATCAAAGATTACCTCTCTGCTTTCCGGTTTTTCCTGACTTGTGTATTTTTCCTGTACACTTTCATCATTTACTGCCGGAAGATCCCAGCTGGAATCCAGACGGATCTCTGCCGCTGTGCTGTCTGTGGACATGAATTTTATGAATTTCCATACAGCTTCTTTATTTTTTGCAGCTGCGCTTCCCACTACTGCATCAGCAAAAACATGGTGCGCTTTCTGTGTATTTCCAGGTTCCTGTACAATGTCCCATTCAAACGGTGTATCTGCAAAGGTAGTTACCATCCAGCTTCCTGTACGGATCATTGCGACCTCACCGTTTTTAAACATATCCTCAGGTGATTTTCCGCTCATCTGCTCCGGAGTAGGCTGTACATTATATTCCAGCATTTTATCAAGCATCCACTGGAAAGCTTCTATATTTTCCTCTGAATCAAGAGTCGGAGTTCCATTTTCATCAAAAAGAGCGCCGCCGTTCTGAACTACGGTTTTATATAATTCATTATAAGTTACCGGTGCATACGTTCCATAGACGCCTTCCTTTGTAAGTGTCTGGGCTGCTTCCAGTTCTTCCTTCCAGGTCCAGTCTTCTGTTGGATAATCGAGGCCTGCTTCATCAAACAGATCTTTGTTATAATACATTACCACATCTGACATTTTCTCGGTAAGTCCGTATAATTTTCCGTCTTTCTGGAAATATTCATAAGAATTTCCGGAAAGCATATCCTCAGAAAACTCCTCGTCCTTTTCTGCCAGTTCTGTAAGATCCAGAAGCACGCCATTGCCTGCATAGGTATTAAAGTTTTCATAGTTCATCTCAAATACGTCCGGCAAAGTTTTGGAAGAAGCCTGGGTCTGCAGTTTGGTAAAATAATCGTCGTATCCGATCACTTCTGTTTCTACCTTGATGTCCGGATTCTGTTTTTCAAATTCTGCCACCATTTTATCCAGATCCTCCAGATGATCCGGGCCCGCTGAATACGTTGCATACTTAATAGTTGTTTTTCCGTCTTTTTTCTCTTCTGCGCCGCCGCATCCTGTCAGGACACCTGCTGCCATAACTGTACAGAGAACCATTGCTGCTGTTTTTTTGTTCATGATTTTTTCCTCTCTTTCATTAAACTTTTTCTTTTTATTTGATACCTGTATTCTGTACACCTTCAATAAAATATTTCTGGGCAAATAAATATACTGCAAGAATAGGGAGAACACTGATCAGAGTTGCTCCCATCAGAACACTCCAGTCCACATACCAGCGGCCCTGCAACTGTGATAAAAACAGCGGCAGTGTTGTATGCGCCTCGTCAGACGCTACAAGCAGAGGCCACAGGAAATCGTTCCAGGCGCCCATAAAACTGGTCACTGCCAGAACAGCGATACCTGTTTTTGCAAGAGGCAGCATAATCTGGAAGAAAATGCGGACATATCCTGCTCCGTCCAGACAGGCGGCTTCCTCCAGCGCTTTGGGGATTCCCATAAAATACTGGCGCATCAGGAAAGTTCCAAATGCATTGAAAATCCCCGGAAGGAACAAACCTACATAAGTATTGATCAGTCCCATTTTGTTGATCAGTATATACTGAGGAATTACGGTAGCCTGTACCGGGATCATCATGGTTGCAAGATACAGAATAAAAATCTTCTCTTTATGCTTAAAATCAATTCTTGCAAACACAAATCCGGACATGGCACAAAGAAGAATCTGCCCTGCTGTTGAGATTACAGAAACAATCACACTGTTCAGCACATATCTTGGCATGTTATATTCTGAAAATAAAGTTCTGAAATTATTCAGCGACAGGGAACTTATAATGTTCTCCAATGTCATCTGATAAGTGATATCCGGCTTTGTAAATGCAACGATCAGCATCCATCCAAATGGCACGATCATAATAAAAGCACCCAGCGCCAGCAAAATATATACAATTATTTTTTTGTTTCTTGTCATGATTCTTTCCTCCTCTCCTTATTCGTAATGCACCCATTTTTTCTGCATCACGTTCTGGAAAATTGTCACACCGATAATGATTGCAAACAGAATCCAGGATAATGCAGTGGCGTATCCCATTTTCTGATACTGGAAACTGTTTTTATAAATCTCGGTCACCATGACCGGAACAAGATCCGCTGTAGGTTCTCCTGCTGTCATGATCCAGATCTGATCAAATACCTGGAAAGAGTTAATAATAGTAATGATCAGAGCATAAAAAGTTGTTGGAGATAACAAAGGCAACGTAATTTTTCTGAACTGCTGCCATTTACTAGCACTGTCGATCTGCGCCGCCTCATAATACTCTGACGAAATTCCCTGAAGTCCCCCAAGAAAGATGATGGAAAGGAATCCCACGTCTTTCCACACACTTACCATAATAACGGAGGGAAGAACAAACGCAGGATCCTGGAGCCATGCCGGTCCTGTTCCTCCAAAAAATTCTATAATTGAATTAATAATTCCAAATTCCGGATTTAACAGTCCTTTCCAGATCATAGATACCGCAACCCAGGAAGTAATTACCGGAAGAAAGAACAGACCTCTGAAAATATTTACACGTTTTACCTTTGAATTCAGCAAAAGCGCAATCCCCATGGAAAGCACCAGCACCACAGGCAGATACCCTGCTATAAAAAGAAGGGTGTTCTTTAAGGATTCATAAAATCTGGGATCCCGAAAAATTGTGATATAGTTTTTCAGGCCTACAAATTCCGGTGCGCCAAATAAATTCCATTCTGTAAAACTGATATAGAGAGAATACAGCATCGCTCCCACCTTGAATACCACAAGGCCTAATAAACTAGGAAACAAAAATGTAAAAATTATTTTTTTCTTTGACTTATACATAACATCCTCCGTTAGTTAAACGGTTAACTGACCGTTAAAAAAATATTGTTTCTTTGTTTTTTATTTTATTTTCATCTGGTAGTATCCCTCTCTATGATCTGAAAATCCATATAGTTTTCTTTTTCCACCTGCTGACCACCAATAATTTTCAGAATCAGTTCTCCTGCTTTTTCGCCTCTCTTCAGGATGTTCTGTCCCACGGTGGTGACACGGGGATACATATTTCTTGACTGATAGGTATCGTCAAATCCCATTACCTCATATTCTTCCGGAATCTTCCTGCCATGGTTCTGAAGCTGGTTCAGTATACCATAAGCCAAAATATCCGCTGTTGCCAGGATTTTGTTCACACCCTGTCGTTTCAGGATTTTTTCTGCAGCTTCCATTCCATATTCGTGAGTGATATCCCCCTGATAGATCAGAGACAGATCCACTTCACAGCCGGCTTCACAGAGAGCCCTCTTATAACCGTTTACACGCTGCTGCAAAAGCCCGCTCTTCTCATACTGACCTGTAACCAGTGCAATAGGCTCCTGTTCCCCATGAAGTAGAAATTTCGTCGCCTCATAGCAGGCTTCTTCATCACGGATGTTCATTCTGTGATATCCGGTTTTTGTAATATAGGAGTCTATCAATAAAACCGGAAATCTGTATTTACCAAGAGAATCCAGCATCTTGTCGTTATCAATCCCAAAGACCACGGCACCGTCCAAGTTCCATTTTTTGATCATCTCTTCAAATCCATTGTGCTTATTAATCACGCTTAAGACAACTCCGCATCCTGCTTTTCGCAGATAATACTCCAATCCGGACAAGAATTCGCTGTAAAAAGGATTATCAAATACCAGCTTTTCACCAACATCCATCTGCGGAATGATCACACCAATCAGGTTTGATTCTCTTCCTGCAAGAGATTTCGCACTGAGACTTGGAACATAACCCAGATCTTTTACCGCTTTTTCTACCTTTTCAACCATTTCCTGAGAAACCTTGTTATACCGTCCATTAATCACATAGGATACCGTCGCTTTTGAAGTCTGGCATTCTCTGGCAATATCATTGATTGTTACCCTTCTCACATTTCCCTCCTTCTCTTTAAGTTAACCGGTTAACTGTTAAACTGATAATAACACTTTGCCTGATAAAAGGCAACAGGTTTTTGTATAATTTCTGTAATTTGTGAATATTAAATAAAATCATCTTGGTAAACTTGTATAAAATCACTTAAATCTGTACTTATTCCCCCCACTAAATAACGTCCTCATTTTTTGTCATAACACAAGATTCCCGGTACGCATATCATAACATATAGCATTTTCAGATTTCATCTGAACTGCTGCAGTTATAGATATGGAGGTAATTTCATGAAACCACTTCTGGAAGTAAGAGATGTTTCTCTTTCCTACCATACGCCTTCCGGGGAAACTGCCGCCCTTTCTCATATATCCTTTGATCTGATGCCGGGAGAATTTCTCGCTGTTGTAGGGCCTTCCGGCTGCGGAAAATCCACTCTGCTCAATGTGATCTGCGGGCTTCTGGCTCCTGAGCAGGGTTCTGTTCTTATGAACGGCACATCGGTTTCCCGCGGTGATCCCCGTATGGGCTACATGCTTCAGAAGGATCACCTTCTGGAATGGCGGACCATTTACAAAAATGTACTCCTGGGACTGGAAGTACGCCGGGAGCTTACCCCTGAGAAGCTGTCCTATATTGAAAAAATGCTTCACACCTACGGTTTGGACAAATTCCGTTCTGCCCGTCCCTCTCAGTTATCCGGTGGAATGCGCCAGAGGGCAGCCCTGATACGTACCCTTGCGCTGAAGCCGGAGCTTCTGCTTCTTGACGAGCCGTTTTCTGCCCTGGATTATCAGACACGGCTGAATGTCAGCGATGATATCGGCAAAATCCTGAAAAAAGAAAACAAGCCCGCCATACTGGTAACTCACGACATTTCAGAAGCGATCAGTATGGCAGACCGGGTGATTATTCTGACAAAACGCCCTGCATCTGTGGCAAAAATTGTTTCCATTCATCTTGATATAGAAAACCGCACGCCTCTTTCCTCGCGAAATGCGCCGGATTTCAAATCTTATTTTAATCTGATCTGGAAGGAGCTGAACCAATATGCCTGACCTTTCCTCTGCCCAGACAAAATATCTGTCCCGGCTGAAACGGGAAAAATATTTTGTCAATATTTCCAGACTGGTTCTCTTCGCAGGCTTTCTGGCTCTGTGGGAAGTCTCTGCCCGTATCGGCTGGATCGACTCTTTTATTTTCAGCAGTCCTTCTGCCATAGGGTTAAATTTCCTTGACATGTGCAGAAACCAGTCTCTTTTTACTCATATCGGAATCACTCTTACTGAGACGCTGTTAAGCTTCTTTTTTGTAGTGATCCTTGGAATCGGAACTGCAGTGCTTCTGTGGATGTTTCCAAAGCTTGCAAAAATTCTGGAGCCCTATCTTGTGGTACTGAACAGCCTGCCGAAATCCGCCCTTGCGCCCCTTCTGATCGTATGGCTTGGCGCAAATGTAAGAACTATCATCGTTGCAGGTATGTCTGTGGCGATTTTCGGATCAGTGATCAATCTTTATACAGGCTTTCAGGATGCAGACCCTGATAAACGAAAGCTGATTGCCACCCTTGGAGGAAACAAAAAGGATGAGCTGACAAAAATTGTCCTTCCCTCCTCCGTGCCTTTGATCCTGAGCATCATGAAGGTTAATATCGGTCTTTGTCTTGTAGGTGTCATCATCGGTGAATTTATCGGAGCCAGACAGGGGCTTGGCTATCTGATTATTTATTCCAGCCAGACCTTTAAGCTTACTACTGTTCTGATGGCGATTCTTGTGCTGTGTATCATTGCAATGGGGCTTTACAGCATCCTGAATCTGATCGAGAAACGATATACGAAACAAAGATAGCAAAAAACTGATCCTGCAAATAAAAAATGCTCCGCAAAGATGCCGCCAGATACATTTGGAATATGACTGCCTGTGGCAGTCTGCATCTGGCGCGCAAAGCGGAGCAAATCTCTTAAGTTTTCTTATATCAACGTGATTTTACCTGGTTCCACAGCTCCCCATAGGTCTGGTCTGCCTCAGTTCCAAGATACTGGAAGGTTTCCAGGTTATCATATTTGGAAAGATCCGGGAAAGCGATCTCGCTGTTTCGGATCGCTTCATCCTCGATCAGTTTCCGGGCTTCGCTATTCGGTGTTGAGTATGTAATATACTCAAAATTCATCAGGGCAATCTCCGGTCTGCAAAGGAAGTTAATAAATTTCTCTGCATTCTCCTTATTCTCGGCGTTTTTGGGGATCACCCAGGAATCGATCCAGATATTGCTTCCTTCTTCCGGGATCACATATTCCAGATCAGGATTTTCCATCTGCGTATAAATAGCCTCTCCGGAATAGATCACTCCGATAGCAGCCTCGTTTCCGATCATCTTATCGCGAACCTGATCGATCACATAAGCCTGCACCAGTGGTTTCTGTTTGATCAGAAGATCTCTTGCCTCAGTCAGCTCATCCAGATCTGTGGAATTCAGAGAATATCCCAGATACTTCAGAGTCACCCCAAAGGCATCTCTCACAGAATCCTGCATAAGGATATTGTCCTTATATTTTTCATCCCACAGAACAGACCAGCTTGTTATAGGTTCATCCACCATGGTTTTGTTGTAAAGAATACCAACGGTTCCCCAGCAGTATGGGACAGAATATTTATTTTCCGGGTCAAACTGTCTGGACTGCTCCATATAATCCTTTCCAATATTCTTCACATTTGGAATATTGTCAAAATTGATTTCTGCAAGAAGATCGTTTTCTATCATTCTCTGGATCATGTAATCACTTGGACAGATCACATCGTAGGCAATGGCGCCGGAGCTGATCTTTGGATAAAGAATCTCGTTTGTCTCGAATTCCTCATACACGACATCAATTCCCGTCTCTTGCTCAAACAAGGTAAGAACTTCCGGATCAAGATATTCTCCCCAGTTGTAAACAACCACCTTTTCCGAATTCATCATATTATTTTCCCGGGCATAATAAAAGCCGCCGAACACAAAAACTGCGCAGATTACTGCCGGGATCACACGGCGGAACAGTACTTTCTTTACCTTTGACGGCTTTTTCACCCGCTTCTTTCTGGTTTCTTCTTTTTCCTCCGGAGAATAATTGATCAGGATCAGAAGCACAAGGACTGTCACAAACATAATGGTGGACAGCGCATAAATTTCCGGCTTGATCCCTTTTCGCACCTCTGTGTAAATTTTTGTGGAGAGGGTATCGATTCCCGGTCCTTTTGTAAAGTGCGTGATCACAAAATCATCCAGAGACATGGTAAATGCCAGCATAAATCCGGAAAGCACTCCGGGTACAATATCCGGAAATACCACCTTAAAAAAGGCGTTCAGAGGTGAAGCTCCCAGGTCCAGAGCCGCCTCATATACATGGCGGTTTGTCTGCTTCAGCTTGGGCGCCACACTGAGGATCACATACGGAATATTAAAGGTAATATGAGCGATCAGGATCGTGCCGAAGCCCAAAGTCATACGACAGGCAATAAAAAGCAGCATCAGGGACACGCCCATCACAATTTCTGCATTCATCATGGGAATATTTGTCACTCCCATATAAAGGGTGCGCCATCTGTTTTTCATTCCCTGAATGGCAATGGCCGCCGCAGTTCCTATAACGGTTGCCGCTGCCGCAGAAAGAAAGGCAATGATCAGCGTAGTATAAAACGCACTCATGATCTGTTCATTCTGAAACAGTTCCTTATACCATTTCAGGGTGAATCCGCCCCATTTTGACCTTGTTTTTGACTGATTAAAGGACAGGACTATCAAGGTGACAATAGGAGCGTAAAGTATTATAAAAATCAGAGCCAGATACAGCTTCTGCAAAGATTTTTTTATCAAAATGCCGTACCTCCTTCTCCTTTGTCATATTTTGCCACCAGAGCCATGCTGGCAATAATAAATACCATCAGCACCAGGGAAAGTCCGCTTCCCACATGCCAGTTGCTGTTCTGTTTAAAGGACTGCTCGATCACATTTCCGATAAGAAGGAGCTTTCCTCCTCCGAGAAGATCAGAGATCACAAAAGTTGTCAGCGCCGGCACAAACACCATGGTGATTCCGCTGATCACCCCCGGAATGCTTAAAGGAAAGGTTACTTTTACAAAGGTCTGCACCGGATTTGCCCCCAGATCTCTTGCTGCATTCAGCACATTGGAATCAATTTTGATCAGTACATTGTAAATGGGCAGCACCATAAAAGGCAGGAAATTATACACCATTCCAAGAACAATGGCATAAGGAGTATTGATGATCTCCAGAGCCGGCAGATGAAAAAGGCTCAGAATACTGTTTATGACACCGTTCTTTTCCAGAAGGGTCTGCCAGGCCATTGTCCTTAAAAGAAAATTCATCCACATGGGCAGAATAAAAATCAATACAATAAAGCTTGTCTGGCTGACCTGCTTCTGGCTTAATATCATTGCCAGAGGATAAGCCATCACCAGGCACACCAGAGTGCTTATCAGGGATAAAAGCACGGAAATCCCCAGAGCCTTCAGATTTTCCGGCGTTGTGATCTGCGCCAGATTGGCAAAGGTAAAGCCTCCCTCATCTGTAGTAAACGCATAATAAACAATCACCAGAAGAGGGATCACAACAAAGGACACAGACCAGAAAAGATACGGCCCTGCCAGAAGACGTTTATTCTTCAATGTTTACCGCCTCCTCATCCTCAGATTCCGGTTTTTTCATAATCTGGATATCAAAAGGATCTACATGAATGCTAACCTCTGTTCCCACAGGAAACATATCGGTGCTGTGAACCAGCCATTCATAATTATTTGCCATGACTTCCATCTCGTAATGAACACCCTTAAAGATCAGATGTGTCACAACTCCGTCCATGCTTCCCTGTCCGGGTTTGAGAAGATCAATATCCTCCGGCCGGATTACCACATCAACCGGCTTATTCTGTCCGAATCCCTCGTCCACACAGGCAAAATTCACACCCAGGATCTTAACCAGACGGTCTTCCACCATGGTGGCAGGAATGATGTTGCTCTCTCCGATGAAATCCGCAACAAAAGCATTTTCCGGTTCATTGTATATTTTTTCCGGCGTTCCGATCTGCTGGATATATCCCTGATTCATAACTACAATGGTATCAGACATGGTAAGAGCCTCTTCCTGATCGTGAGTTACATACAAAAAGGTAATGCCCAGCTCATTTTTCAGGCGGATCAGCTCATACTGCATATCCTGGCGCAGCTTCAGATCAAGGGCTCCCAGAGGCTCGTCCAGAAGAAGGACTTTTGGCTCATTTACGATTGCCCGGGCAATGGCGATCCTCTGCTGCTGTCCGCCGCTTAAAGAATCCGGCATACGGTTTTCGAAGCCGTCCAGATTTACCAGTTTTAATGCGTATTTTATTTTATCGTGAATATACTGCTTACTTTTATTTTTGATCTTCAGTCCAAAAGCAATGTTATCCGCAATCGTCATATGGGTAAAAAGCGCATATTTCTGAAATACCGTGTTCAGCTGTCTTTTATTTGGCGGCAGATCCGTAATATCCTTTCCGTCAAAGATCACACGGCCGGCATCCGGTGTTTCAAAGCCTCCCAGAATACGAAGTGTGGTTGTTTTTCCGCAGCCGCTGGGTCCCAGAAGTGTCAGGAATTCATTTTCTCTTATGTAAAGATTAAAATCATCCAGAACGGTCTGCATCCCATACGCCTTTGAGATATTCATAAAATCAATCAGTTTATTACTCATGACCATTCCTCCCTAAAAAAATCCCCCTGTTTTTATACAGGGCAACTCTACCTGTATATCACAAAATCAGGGGGATTTCAATAACTTTTATACGATTTTTAAAATTAACAGAAATTCAGCGCTTTTATCCCTTACGGATGCAGCCAGCTGCTGTCAAGCCTGGCAAGAAGTCTTGCATTGTGATAAGCCATTTTAATGGTCAGGCATGTCCTGCCCAGATATTTTTTTCCGTCTGAGGTTTTTACACAGGCAAGAGCCAGATCTGCCTTTCCCGGATTCTGCAGACAGACAGGGATCAGAAGCTGGATCCCATGATTGTAATACTGGGGCACTGCGGTGCGGTAATCAGCCTCCAGCATATGTCTGGTCTGGCGCAGGGCTCCGTCAAAAAGCTGTACCTTCATCCTGCTTGTCCTGACATTTTCCGGAAGTCTCTGAATATTTTCCTCATCTCCAAAAATATGCTCATACTGAGGGATGATCTCCAAACGGGAATCAAACACAAGATCCGCAGGATTTTTTACATATTCCGCCCTCTCCGGAAGACTGACGATTCCTGATTTTAATAAATAATACTCTGTGTAAAATCCTTCCAGAAACCACTTCTGCCGGTCCGGAACCAGATTTTTCACAAAAAACGCGTACACAGGCTGATAATAATAATTAAAAAGTCCTGTATTAAAAATCGCATAGCTGTCTTCTTCCAGTACCTTTCCCTCTTCATACACCCTCTGGAAGGTATGCTCCAGATAGCCTTTCAGGATTCCTCTGTCCTCATTCTCGCCAAAGCTCCACTTTTCGGGAACCATTCTGGAAAGATTCTGAATGTGCCGGTTATAATTTCCGCAGTAGGTAAAATCAAATAAATTCATAGCACTCTCCCGCCTCCTTATTTTTCTGTGCAAAAAGGCTTTATTATATTGTATTTTGATTTTTTCCGGACAGAACGTTTTTCTATGTTTTTGTAGTCATCTGTTCCTGAAAATGCTATAATGACACCTGAAACTGATAACGATTTTGTTATCAGAGACATAAGCACCTTTTCGCAGGATATGCGGAGCTTGCACACAGGCTACTTATAAAATAAAGCTTACAGAGGAGGCAGCTATTATGACAAAACAGGAATTTCAGAAATTAACAGAAAACCTTCTTTTTCTTGACGGAGCCACCGGTTCCAATCTTATGGCCCAGGGAATGCCCCGGGGCATCTGCACAGAACGTTGGGTGATCGAGCACAGGGATGTGATCCAGAAGCTTCAGAAATCTTATATAGAAGCAGGAAGCCGGATCATTTATGCCCCCACCTTCGGAGGGAACCGGCTGAGCCTGAAGCAGCACGGACTGGAAAATAAAATTCAGGAGATCAACAGTACTCTGGTTTCCTACTCCAGAGAAATTGCGGGAAACAAAGCCTTTGTGGCAGGAGACATTACCACCTCCGGCCAGTTTGTTACTGCTGACGGCGAATATACCTATGAAGATGCCTTTGAAATGTATAAAGAACAGATCACAATTCTGAAAAACGCAGGAGTGGATCTGATCGCAGCAGAAACCATGATCAATATTGAGGAAACTCTGGCCGCTGTGGATGCCGCCAATTCCGTCTGCGATCTTCCCGTTATGTGTACGGTTACGGTAGAAGCTGACGGAAGTATTTTCAGCGGTGGAAATGCCGTAGAAGCCGCTGTTGCCTTTGAGAGCGCAGGAGCCGCGGCTGTTGGGATCAACTGTTCTGTAGGACCGGATCAGCTTGTATCTGTCATCCGGAATATCCGGGAAGCCGTTTCCATTCCGGTTATTGCCAAGCCCAACGCCGGAATGCCTGTTATTGACGATCAGGGAAATGCGGTATACAGCATGAACCCGGCGGACTTTGCAAAACATATGCAGGTTCTTGTGGAAAACGGCGCAGGGATCATCGGAGGCTGCTGCGGAACCACTCCGGATTTCATACGGGAAATGAAAAAACTTCTGGGATAATTTTTTTCACTTTACTTTTATTGCCTTTTCCGGGCACATTTCCTGGCAGCAGAAACACCGGATACATTTTTTATAATTATAAACCGGAGGATGGTCTTTTCCGTTTTTAAAATCCACTGCTTTTTCCGGTACCGGACAGCTGTTCACACAGATTCCGCAGCGGATGCATCTGGATTCCTCAATATACGGCTTTTTCTGGAAAAGATTCAAAGCCTTTGCCATTTTTTCCCAGATTCCATATTTTACTATTCTTCTGTCTACATTAAATTCCGGATTTCCGTATTTTTTTACAGCTTCTGCCATGGAGAGCTCTCCTTCCGGGGTCAGAAGCTGTATTTCCTCTTCTTTCCAGGTTCCAAGTCCCATCTTCTCTCCATGATAACAGGTGGGAACCATCTGAGGCTTCAGATGCACCAGACGGCAGAATACACTGTCCAGAGCCACCGGATCTGTAGACATCAGCATAACCTTCATATCAACAGGATCTCCTGAGCCCGGGCCGTTTCCCTCCATGGCTGTAATACCGTCCATAATATAAAGTCTGGGATTTACGCACTGGTTCAGATCGATCAGCATTCTGGCAAAACTGTCTGCACTTGGAAAAAGGGTATGTCCTTTTGCTTTATGAAGGCCGTAAATAAATCCATAGCTGTTCTTCACCGCCCCTGTGATCCGCTCCAGCGCATGGGTTTTCATTTTGCACAGAGAGATCACGCAGTTGATTTCCAGAAGCTCTTTGCCAAGAATAAACTCTTTTGCCTGAACGCCTTCCTCATAGGGAGTCCGGATGCCTTCCGAAAAATCAACGGCCGGGATGCCAAGTTCCTGAAGATACGTGTCCATTCCTGTTCCGGCAATGACTTTTGTGGTATTTCCATGTCCGCAGGAATCTGCCAGAATCACTCTTTCATATCCCTCTTCTTTTAAAAGTTTCCCGAACATTCCCACCACTGCAGGATGAGTGATCACTGCCTTTTCTACCTCTGCCCGCTTCAGAAGGTTGGGCTTTAAAAGAATTTTTTCGTCTTTTGAGATAAGGGCTTCCAGTCCGCCCAGAAGCTTTAATCCCTTTTTTAAACTATCATAAACAAGTTCTTCCCTGTAGGAATTACAGGGAAGAAGAATTACTTTACTTTTATTTTTCATGAGCTGCCTTTCTTTCTTAAATGCTGCGTTCTGTCTCCAAAGCCTCACCGACGCTTAAATCGGTGTCTCTGAGAGCCTTTCTTACCGGAAGGATACAGGCAGGAACTACGGACAGGAAATCCACTCCCATTCGGAGAAAGGTTTCTGTCAGCTCTGTATCAGCGGCAATTTCACCGCAGATTCCTGCTTTTTTTCCTTCTGCGTGCGCAGCCTCCACCACCATGCGGATCATTCGCAGAATGGCAGGATGATGATCGTCATATTTATTTTTCAAAAGGGGATTCTGCCTGTCCATAGCCAGTGTATACTGAGTAAGGTCATTTGTGCCAATACTTAAAAAATCCACTCTTTTTGCCAGCTCACGGCTGATCATCACTGCAGCCGGAGTTTCGATCATTATGCTTGTCTGAATATCGCGGAAGGGAATTTCTTTTTCTTTCAATCCTTCCTTTACCTCACCAATGATCTCCTCAATTTCATCCATTTCAGCCTCTGAGGAAACCATGGGATACATTATGGCAAGATTCCCGTAGGCGCTGGCCCGGTAGATGGCGCGAAGCTGCGCCTTAAACATACGTTTCCGGTCCAGACAGAGGCGGATTCCCCGATTTCCCATAATGGGATTTGTCTCTTCCGGAATGTCCAGATAGGAGGCCTGTTTGTCCGCTCCCAGATCAGAGGTACGGATTACTGTAAGACGGTCTCCCATAGTTTCTGCAAGCTGTTTATATGCCCGGAAAAGCTCGTTTTCTCTCGGATAATTTTCTCTTCCCAGATATTGAAACTCACTGCGGAGAAGCCCGATTCCTGCCGCACCGTAAAAGAGCACATTGTTCAGATCGCTCATATTTCCGATATTGGCATAAAGCCCGATCTTTTTTCCGTCTGCTGTTTCATCTGTCTGGTTTTTCAGCTTCAGAAGCTCTTCTTTTTCCTTTTTATCCGCCTCCAGACGGATCCGGTATTCTCTCTTGATCTCCGCATCCGGGTTCAGATACAGAGTCCCTGTATAACCGTCCACAATGGCTGTCTGGCCGTCCCACTCATCATCTGCTTCTATATCCACAAGAGCAGGGATTTCCATAGTCTTTGTCATAATAGAAGTATGAGATACTGCTGAACCGTGATGCATGACAACTGCCAGAAGCTTTTGCTTGTCCATTTCCATGATCTCTGTAGGCGCAAGAGATTCTGCCACCACGATCACCGGCTCGTCACCCAGGCTGATCCGGGTGCAGGAGCCTCCCAGAATACGGATCAGCCGCGCAGAAATTTCCTGAATATCCTGGATGCGCCGGCGCACCACAGGCTCCTCCAGATTCCGGAAGGTTTCTGTCAGCTCATCCCTGTTTGTCATGATCGCATATGCTGCGTTTACCTTCTCCAGCGAAATGCAGCTTTCAATTGCTTTCTGATAGCTTTCTGATTCCAGAAGTCTGATCTGTCCCAGAAAAAACTTTGCCTCCTGTTCATTCAAACTTCTGTTTTTTTCATAAAGTTCTTCCAGTTCTTTAACAGCCTGCAGTCTGGCTGTATGAAATTCCTGGATTTCTTTTTTTATGTTGCTTACCAGACACTGCCGTATCTGGTATTCACCTCTGCTGTAATACAGTATTTTACCGATGGCAATTCCGGAAAAGGTCGCTGTCCCTTTGTAGATTTCCATCTTGTACCCCCTTATTTCCGTCAGTCGCAGGCTGCCTTGAATTCTGTCCAGTTTTTGCTGTACTGCTCTTCTGCCTCTGCACTTACATTCTGTACAATATCGCCTTTTTTCACTGAATCCGGCACTACCAGATCCGGATTTACCAGCTCGTCTGCCGCTTTATTTGTGCTGTAGTAGCCGATAAAATCTGTACACTGTGCTGCGATCTCCGGCTGAAGGATATAGTCCATAAACTGGTATGCAGCCTCCTTATTTGGAGCCTCGCTTGGAATGAACATTCCCATAATTCCGAATCCCAGACCTTCTTCCGGATAAACCACTTCAAGCTCCGGATATTCTGCAAGAGCAGCCGTTACCTGTGAAGTATAAAGAAAGCCCACACTTGCCTCTCCGTTCAGAAGCGCATTCTGTGTGTTGTCATCCTGGATCAGACGCACGTTGGGAGCCAGCTCCAGAAGCTTTTCTCCGGTTTCTTTGATGGAATCTACATCTTCTTCATTCATGCTCTTTCCAAGCATCAGATTGGTGATTCCATTGATCACACGGTAGTTGGCAACCAGGGCAATGCTGTCTTCCAGAGACGGATCCCAGAGATCTGCATATCCCTTAATATCAATGTCAACCATTTCCGGATCGTACACGATCAGGGGGATTCCTGCACCATAAGGAACCGTATATGCATCCTCCGGGTCATAAAACTGGCCCTGATAAAGAGGGTTGATATTTTCAAAGCCGGACAGCTTTGATTTATCCAGCTTTTCTGCCAGGCCTTCCTGGATCACATTTTCCAGAATGTAATCGTCCGCAATTACAATGTCATAATCTCCGCCCTTTGCCATGGAAAGCTTTTCCAGCATGGTTTCGTCTGTGTCAAAGTTGGAATATATGATCTTTACGCCTGTTTCTTTTTCAAATCCGTCCAGTACCTCCTGGGGGAACATATTTTCCCAGGTAAACAGTACCAGCTCCTTATCAGAATCTGCGCTGACCGGAACCGCCGCCGCAGTTACTGTCAGAGCTGCACATAACGCCATTACAAATGATTTTTTCATGTTGTCCTCCTCTATCTGTTATTTTAATCTGTACTATTTTAGTATAACCTATTTTTGTTTTGTTGAAAAGAGTCTGTTTTTCCCTTTTACCAGTCTGGTGATTAGCGTATACACCAGAAGCACTGCCAGGGTAAATGCAAGCATCAGGGTACAGAGTGCATTGATCTCAGGCGTCACTCCTGTTTTCAGCTGTGTGTAAACCTTTACGGGCAGGGTGGAGATCCGGGGTCCGTTTACAAAAATACTGATCACCACATCATCCATGGACATGGCAAATGCCAGAAGAGAGCCTGACATAACTGCCGGCATAATAAGAGGCAGCGTAATATCCCAGAAAGCCCGGAAGCTTCCTGCGCCAAGATCACGGGCCGCCTCTTCCAGAGACGGATCCATTCCTGCAAGTCTTGCTTTTACCTCCATCAGAATATAGGGAACACAGAAAACCGTGTGGCCCAGAAGAAGAGTCAGCATTCCGAACGGCATATCCAGAAGATAAAAGAATGCCATCAGTACCATTCCCAGAATGATCTCCGGGATCATCAGCGGAAGAATGGATATATATTCCAGAGCCCCTTTTGTTTTCCAGTGTATTCTGGAAAGTCCCACTGCTCCCAGAGTTCCGATCACCGCGGAAACAAGACAGCTTGCTGCGCCCAGTACCAGACTGTTTCCCAGAGCCTCGATCATGGCTCTGTCATTTAAAAGCTCCTGATACCATTTAAGGGAAAATCCCGTAAACCGCACAGGAAGCCTGGACTCGTTAAAGGAAAAAATGATCACCACTGCCACCGGCAGATACATCAGAAAAAACACAATTCCAAGATACAGCCCGGAGAGCTTCGTATTTTTTTTCATCCGATTCCCTCCAATTCTTTTACATTTGTTATTTTACGGTAAAGACCGATCATCAGTGAGGTAAGGATCATCAGCACCACTGCAAGAGCTGCCGCAAAGGGCCAGTTATTTCCCCTTGTCATCTGCTCCTGGATCAGACTTCCTACCAGAACGATCTTATTTCCTCCCAGGATGTCCGCTATAAAGAACAGTCCCATAGACGGAATAAAGGTAAGGATCACTCCTGACAGAAGTCCCGGAAGGGTCAGCTTAAAGGAAACGGTCCAGAATGCCTTTATTTTTCCCGCCCCAAGGTCACGGGCTGCCTCCACAAGAGACCAGTCCAGCTTTTCCGCACTGGAATATACGGAAAGGATCATAAAGGGCAGAAGTACATAAACCATACCCACTACAATAGCCGGATAGCTGTACAGGATTTTCAGCGGCTTATCAATGATACCCAGCCCCTTTAAAATATAATTCAGCACACCCTTGTTCTGAAGGATGATGATCCATCCGTAAAGACGGATCAGGGAATTGATCCAGAAGGGCAGCATCAGAAGAAGCATGGCTCTTTTTTTCCAGGTATCAGACATTTTTGCCATAAAATACCCGAAAGGATATCCCACCAGACAGATGATCACCGTACTGGTCAGGGCAAGCTGAAAGGATTCCCGGAAGGTCTGAAGATAAACCGGGTCCAGAATTTTTCTGTAATTTTCCAGGGTCAGGTTCCACTCCACGGAGGTTCCGCTTCCCGGCTGGGCGAAGCTAAGAGCCACCATATAAATAAGAGGTCCTGCCACAAACACCAGCGTAAAAAAATACAGAGGCAGGATCATCCACACTGAGGTGGTTTTCTTTTTTGCTTTTGTTCCTTTCATCCTCAGGCCTCCCCGCCTTCCCGGACAGCATCCCGGTCTACAAGAACCGCATCCTCCGGCGCAAAGCACACGCTGACTGTCTGCCCCTGCTGCACTCTCGCATCTATGCCATAGCGGCTTGCCACAAGCTCTGTCCCGTCTGTAAGCTTCAGAACAACCCGAAGAAGTCCTCCTGCAAAGGTTTTTTCCGTTACCACTGCCGAAAGGCCGCAGGAACATTCCTCGTCAATTCTTATGTTTTCGCTCCGCACTGCCAGAGTCACTTTTTCTCCGGGCCGGATTGTCTCATTGTAAGAATCCGCCTGAATATGGCCTCCTGAAATATTAACAGCTACCTTTCCGTTTTCTGTGGCTCCTGCCACTCCTTTCAGGATATTCGCATTTCCCACAAAGGTTGCCACATAGCTTGTGCGGGGATGATTGTAGATTTCATCCGGAGTTCCGATCTGTTCAAAGGTTCCGTGATTCATTACCGCGATCCGGTCGGACATGTTAATAGCCTCCTCCTGATCGTGAGTAATATAAATAAACGTAATGCCAAGCTTTTTCTGGAGCCGCTTTAATTCCACCTGCATGGCCCGTCTCAGCTGAAGGTCAAGAGCTCCCAGAGGCTCGTCAAGAAGAAGCACCCTCGGATTATTAATAAGGGCTCTGGCAATGGCAACTCTTTGCTTCTGACCGCCTGAAAGCTCAGAGGGCTTTCTTTTTTCATAGCCGGGAAGCTGCACCAGCTCCAGCATTTCCTTTACTCTTCTGCGGATTTCAGTCCTGGGAGCCTTTTTCAGCCTCAGACCGTAACCGATATTATCTGCCACATTCATATGAGGAAAAAGAGCATAGTTCTGAAATACCGTGTTTACATCCCGGTCCTCCGGATTCAGAGCAGTTACATCCTTTCCATCCAGAAACACCTGTCCCGCATCCGGCATTTCAAGTCCTGCAATAATACGTAGCGTTGTTGTCTTTCCACATCCGGAAGATCCCAGAAGGGTAATAAACTCACCTTTTTCAATAGCAAGACTGATGCCCTTTAAAACTTCCTCCTCATTTGAAAATCCTTTTCTGATATTTTTTAATTCCAAACACTTTTCTGTCATCTCTGTTTTTTATACTGCCTCCTTACTGTTTCTGTCCCGCACACATTTTCTGTCCGGGATGCTTTTATTTATATCGTTACTGTCTGCACCTCACTGTCCCGGAAGGTGTTCTGATATATATTCCAAAGTTCCGGGACATACGGGGCAAAATGCCATCAACAAAAGCGATTTGGAATGCGTTTTGACCAGGTTTCTGTGAACGGAGTGATCAGTAACTCTATATATTTACATTTGCTTTTCAATATACTCTATATATTGTTTTTTGTCAAAAACCGGAGTGAAATCATCCACGATTTTTTTTGCCTTCCGGGCATCGTTTCTCAAAAGCCGGTAAATGGTAAGCGCCATAAGCTTTGCCGGAAGAATATATGCCTTTTCTTCATCTGTGATCCGGAAATCTTCTCCGTGAAGCCGGCCTTCAAAGCCCCGGAAGGTAAAATTTACTACCGGAAACAGCTGGGTAAGATCTCCCATATCCGTACATGCATTGTTAAAGTCTCCCGGCTTCACAGTACGAAAAGAAACTCCCAACGCCTCTGCCGCCTGAACCAGCGCCGAATCCGCCTCCCTTGGACGGACAGGCATGTAGCCGGGAATCCTTTCTCTTTCAATTTTTCCGCCGAAAGCATAGGCAGCTCCGTCATAGGCCCGGTCGATCATCTCCTGTACTTCCTGAATCCGTTCCAGAGAAGATGCTCTGATCTTTGTTTCCACAACCGCCTCATCCGGCACACTGTTTACCACATCTCCGGCTTTTCGGATTACATTGTGAAGCCGCACATGATCCTCCTCCCGGAAGGTTTCCCGCATCAGTCCCATCATCTGAATGGCGCTTGAGGCAATACTTAGCGCGTTGACGCCATTCCAGGGATCAATGGCTGCATGGGCTGCTTTTCCCCGGACGGTCACTCGTTCTGCTGTAAAACCATTGCAGGCAGGATTCCCCAGATAAAAGTCCTCTTCAACCGGAACCATATGTACATGAGTCGTCATCACAAGATCTGTATTGTCAAACTCTCCTCTTCGGATCATTTCACTTTTGCCGGAACCGAAACAGATTCCATGTTTCCGAAGGGCTGTTCTTTTATCTGCATCAATGTATTCTTCTGCAGGCACAGCCAAAAACGTCAGAGAGCCTGTAATCTGTTTTCTGATCTCAGGATCTGCAAAAGCCATTGCCGCCCCGGCCAGTACAGCCATCTGAGCATGGTGGCCGCAGGCGTGGGCTGTGCCGTTCTGCGCATCTGCCATCGGGTGAGCTTTGCATCCAATGGCATCCATCTCCCCGATCACTGAAATATTCGGAAACTTTCCCGTACTTTTTCCTGCAACGTTTTTTCCTGCTCCGGATATCCGTTCCAGACCTCCGTCCTGGCTGTTCCAGCCGCCCCGGACTCCGGTCAGGGCAATTCCCTCCTGAACCTCATATCCATATTTTTTCAGAAGCTCTGCTGTTTTTTTCGCTGTTCGTACTTCCTGAAAGCCAGGCTCCGGATGCCCTTCAATATCCCTGGCCAAATCCAGAATCTCCTGTCTGTGCTCTTCTATAAGATCAATGATCCGCTGTTCTGTTTCATCCATAACGGTTCTCCTCATAAATAAGTATATCGCCAATAAAAAGGATGGGGGTTCGCTTATCCTTTCTGTCAGTTTATACATGATCTGAAACATCTTACTGATATTTAATCATACCATAATCTCTGTCTATTGCAAGTGTCAGCAAAACCAAAATCCATTTGCAAAAGCAACATTTCCGTTTTCCTGAACAACCTTCCTGCTCCTGGTTTTTCCTGTAAAAACAAAAAACTGTTCTCTCATTTTCTGAAAGAACAGTCATTTTATTTGGATCGTATATATCACTTACTGATATCTGTATCATAAAAGCTGGAAATGAGACTCGAACTCACGACCCCTTCATTACGAGTGAAGTGCTCTACCGACTGAGCTATTCCAGCCTGTGACAACGGAAATCAAAGATTTTCCTTTATTTCCGCATGTTATAAGGGTTTTTAGCAGATTTTCCAACTGGTTAAGTATTACTTCGCTGTACCTTATAATACCATCTAATGTTATTCTAACTATGGTAATTTCTTTCCTGCTTTTACCCTATTTACTTTTACCATAGTTTTCATTATAGTTATGGTAAAAGTACAACGTGTTCTCCAAACACATTTATTATCTTAATGCACAAATATAAGATTGTCAAGTAAAATTAAAAAACTAATCAGCTATTGCGAACATACGTTTTGAATGATTGGAGGTATGATGCAATGGCAAGTCGAAGAAAAAATGGAGAAGGTTCATGGGGAACCAAAACAATTAATGGAATCAAATATAAATTCTACAAAGATGTAAACGGTAACTATTTCTACGGAAAACCAATGCAGAAATCAACGCCAAAAAGGATGCTTATTGCGAAAAGTATAAAGATGCTAAGAAAAGTCTTAAAAACAAACTATTGTAGACAAAAGCAAAGAAGTAAGATCTCAGACTTTCAGCGGTGGAATACTTAAATGGCTCAAAAAGGAAAAATTTTCGGAAGTAAAAAGATCTACTTATGATGGATACGAAGATTGTATTATGGGGGAAAGTATAGGATATGATGGTTATAGATTGGCTGATAAGCGCACATGAGCCTGTAAAAAAATCTCTGTAAATTAAACACTATAAAGGTCTTCTATGATAAAATATATTAAATCATAGGAGGCCTTTTATTATGGCAAACAGAAAAAAGAAGTTTACAAACCAAAACCGATGACAGAAGGAAAAAGAAATCTTATTCAGGGACTACTCCAGGAATACGATATCCAATCAGCTGAGGATATTCAGGAGGCACTTAAAGATCTGCTTTCCGGAGCCCTTCAAGATATGCTTGAAACAGAAATGGACAATCATCTTGGATACGATCGTTATGAAAGATCTGGTGAGCCTAATTACCGTAATGGAACAAAGTCTAAAACTGTTCGTAGTAAATACGGTGAATTCGAAGTAGATGTACCTCAGGATCGCCAAAGTTCTTTTGAACCGCAAGTGCTCCCAAAACGTCAAAAGGATATTTCTGCGATTGATGATAAGATTATTGCAATGTATGCCAAGGGGATGACTACACGGCAGATTTCAGAAACCATAGAGGATGTTTATGGGTTTGAAGTCAGTGAAGGAATGGTATCCGGTATCACAGATAAGCTCCTTCCAAAAATCGAGGAATGGCAGAACCGTCCTTTGTCACCTGTGTATCCAATCGTTTTTATTGATGCTGTGCACTTCTCTGTACGGGATGATGGTGTGATCAGGAAGCTGGCTGCATTGTGGTACTTGGAATCAATGAAGATGGCATGAAAGAAGTCTTAAGCATTGTAGTGGGCGAAAATGAAAGCAGTTCAATATATCCAGCTTCTTCAAGCAAATGGAATCCCGGTACACCCACCATAGTAATTAAATTTTCCTTGAAAGTTGCATCTGCGTTGGGGCATTGTTCCTTTACATGCTCGTATACATGAAAAGCAAACTGTGATTTCGCTTGTTCTATTTTAGCAAGTTTATCCTTGAGATAATCAATCTTTCCTTGAAAAGTCAAAGTTTTTTACGAATGTATTTCAAATAATTTGCGTTGCCCCAGATATCAGGTTCATCTACATTCCGCATATCAAAAACACCAATAACAGGCACATCCTGAAAAGTTGCAATTTGACATGGATTTAGCCGTCTTCCCTTTGAGTATTCTTGATCGAATACATCATGCTCCAGTGCATAAACTTTTCCGGTGTGATAATCAATCATTTCCATGTAAGCTTTGTGATCGGAAGAGTATTTCCATCCTAAAGTGCTGTCCTCTGCCATTTTGTAAAGGTGGTTTCTAAGTTCGATTGTTTTCATTGTTTTTTCATGATTTTGTTCTCCTTTCTGTGCCTGCTTTTACATTAATTTTGAGTATAAAAAAAGAACAAGATAAAACCTGTTCTTTTTGAAAACTTTTATAAATTTGCTTTTAATCCCAGTTAATCTCGTTATGAGAAATTGTCGGAGATGTATCTGCTTTTGCTTCTAATATTGCTTCTATTTCGTCCGGAAGTGGTTTTGTCTCAGGAACAAAACGCACTAAAACTCTATAAATTGTATCAATGTCTTTTTCGGGGATCATATCAATCAAATATTTTATAGTCTCTCTACTCATTTTTCCTCCTATAATTTTCTATATACTTGACCTCTGGGCTTTATATCGTTAATAGTTACAATACAAATTTATTGCCCTTATTATAAAAATAAATAGTCGGTTGTATGAAATTTATAATCGTTCAAATAATATCACATGAAATATAAAATTATATCAGGTGATGTTATGAAGATAGAACGAGATGAACGACAATTTAAATAGAAACTTATAAACAAGACTGGCACGAAGGTTTATTTTTCATGCCCAAATATAAGTATAGAACTTAAAAATGTAAAAAAGGCTCCAAACACAGTAACGGGGCGAGATTCCTAAGAATCCCACCCCAAAACTTGACATAGAGCCACAAAAATCCCGGTTACCTTTTCAGGCACCGGGACTTTACTCACATTCATTTTGGTTTATTTTGTCAGCAGCATCAAAATATCATTGCTTCTCTGAACAAATTTTGTCATTTCATCTGGTGAAAGCTGCTTGTGACTGATCATTGCCAGATCATAAAGCTGTTCACAGATAACTGCTGCATGTTCAGACTCCTGATTCTCTGCAAGGAACTTCACCAGAGGATGGTTAATGTTTAAGACAAGTGTTTCCTGTCCGCCAAACATTCCCGGATCCATTCCATACATATTATACATTTTCATCATATCCTGCATACGACGGCTTTCCTCAGAAAGCATCATCATTGCGGATACTGCTTCATTCTTCAGACTTTCTACTTTCACTTCAAGCTTTTCTTTATTCAAATTTTTACGGAAAAGCTCTGTCAGCGTTTTTGCTGTATCGTCATCAGCAGCGTCTCCGCCCTTCAGCTCTTCTGTCAGATCTGCATCAATTCTCTTAAACTGAAGTGTCTGATCTCTCTGCTCAAGATGAGAAATAAAGGCAGTATCAATATTATGAGAAAGAATCACCGCATTCTTTCCAGCTTCCTTAAACATATTAATATACTGGCTCTGCTGTACCGGATCTGTTACATAAAATACTGTTGTCTTTTCCGGTTCTTTCTCATCTTTATTTTCTTCTGCATTTTCCTGAGTCTCTTCCTCAGTGTGTTCTGCCTCTTCCTTCTTGTTTGCCTCTATACAGTCTTTAAGGGTAAGGTATTTGTTGTCCAGATCCTTAAACAGAATATAGTCATGAAGCTTGTCTGCAAACTTTGAGTCTTTAATACATCCAAATTTAATAAACGGACTGATGTCATCCCAGTATTTTTCGTATGCCTCGCGGTCTGTCTTACACATTCCGGTCAGCTTGTCAGCTACTTTTTTCGCAATATATTCAGAAATCTTCTGAACAAATCCATCGTTCTGAAGTGCGCTTCTTGATACGTTCAGCGGAAGATCCGGACAGTCGATCACGCCTTTCAGAAGCAACAGGAATTCCGGAATCACTTCTTTGATATTATCTGCAATAAATACCTGATTGTTGTAAAGTTTAATGGTCCCCTCAATGGAATCATACTCTGTATTGATCTTCGGGAAATACAGGATTCCTTTCAGGTTAAATGGATAGTCCATGTTCAGATGGATCCAGAACAGCGGCTCTTTATAATCCATAAATACTTTACGGTAAAATTCTTTATATTCTTCATCTGTACATTCGTTTGGATGTTTCATCCAGAGCGGCTGAGGATTACTTAAAGAAACCGGACGTTTGTTGATCTTTACACGGTCTCTTGCAGGAGAAATTTCTACGATTTCCTTTTCTCCCTTGTCATTTTCTTTTTCCTCTGTTTTTGCCTCTTCGTGAATATGCTCCACAACAACATCGTCATCTCTTAAATCAGCTTCATCAATTGTCTCATATTCCTGCTCTGCATTTTCTTTTGCAAGATAAATATTTACAGGCATAAAGGAGCAGTATTTTTCAAGAACCTCACGCATACGGTATTCATTACAGAATTCCAGGCTCTCTTCATTCAGAAACAGCGTGATCTCTGTACCTACAGTATCTTTATTTCCGTCCTGAATGTCATATTCTGTTCCGCCGTCACAGGTCCAGTGAACCGGAACAGAGCCTTCTTTATAGGAAAGCGTATCAATATGCACTTCATCTGCTACCATAAATGCAGAATAAAAGCCCAGGCCAAAATGCCCGATCATCTGATCATCTGTTGTTTTATCTTTATATTTCTCCAGAAATTCTGTAGCGCCGGAAAAAGCGATCTGAGTGATGTATTCCTCCACCTCGTCTGCAGTCATACCAATACCGTTATCGGTGAATTTCAGAGTCTTTTTTTCAGAATCAACGGTTACCTGGATTGCAGGCTTATAATTTTCCGGGAAACTATATTCTCCCATTACCTCCAGCTTTTTCAGTTTGGTAATTGCATCGCATCCGTTTGATACAAGCTCGCGCACAAAAATATCATGATCTGAATAAAGCCACTTTTTTATAATAGGAAAAATGTTGTCACTGTTAATTGATAAGTTACCATGCTTTACAGCCATGTATTCCACACTCCTTTGTTTTTTTCATTTCTGTGATATATAGTAATACCCTTTCTCATAAAAGTCAAGAAAAAACTAGCACTCACATTAAATGAGTGCTAGTAATTTTGTTTTGTAACTTTTTATTTCTTTTTACGGTAAATAATCACGCCTGCAATGGCTGCCGCAGCTACTACAAGAATCACCACAAAAACAGCGATCGGTGAATCATCTCCTGTTTTTACTGCATTTTTGCGGTTTGCTGCAGGAGTAAGGTTCTGTCCCGGAGCAGTAACCTTTGCCTTGGAAATGGTAAACGGTACTGACTTTGTATCATAGGTTTCAGAACTCTTCCATGTTTTTCCGTCATAGGTCTGAAGCTGGAAAGTAACCTTCAGTGTGTAATCTCCGCTCTGAGCCAGGCCAAAGGTAGCTGTATACGGCGCTGCATCCCAGTTATTTGTATTGATCACAGTCCAGTTCAAAGGAAGATATCTGGTATCGCCTTTTCTCGGAGATGCATTGTCCATTCCTGCACCTACCGCAGTAAAGGAAATTCTGGATTGTGTAGTGTACACTCCATTGTACTCGATTCCTGTGATCTTATTCTGATCTGCAGATACAGTTTTTGAAGTATACGCTTTTACACTGACCTTAACACTTGTTTTAAGCTCCAGGTTCTTATCATTGTCAACACCTTCCGGAAGCTTCACAGTTCCCTGAACACGGAAGCTCTGCGCATCTGTATCGGACGGATCATAGCTGCAGTTCTTCACATCCCAGGATACTGTCGCATTCATATTTCCTGATGTTGTTTCAATTACAACCACTGACGGAAGTTTTAAGGATTTTGCTTCCTTTTTCGTTCCGTTTGCCAGTCCGGTAATATCTGCCGGAGTCTGGATCTTTGTAAGGGATGCGCTTCCCTTGATTACCTGGAAAACTGCCTTAAAGCCTGTTTTTGCGCTTTCTGAAGCCACTTCTACGGTTTCCTGGTAAATATTTACATCAAGACCTGTCTTCGGCCTTACGGTAAAGCTTACAGAGTCTCCCGGCTGCAGAGTCAGCGCTGAAGCTTCCACTTTACTTACTTCAAAATTCTTTCCTGCAGGCTGTACCAGTGTCTCAGTAACATTTCCATTATTGGTCACAGTAACCTGCTGGGCCTCAATCTGTCCGTATCCTTTTTTTGCTGACGCAAAATCCAGTTCGGAAGGAGCTGCGCTCAGGCTGTGATTTACAGCCTCAACCGTCAGACTGGCAGTAATTTCAATTTTCTTTCCGGAGGTTTCATCTGCAACCATAAAGCTTTCCTGATAGCTTCCTGCTGCCAGCCCTGTTCTGGGACGAAGAATCAGAGTTGTACTCTCTCCTGCTCCGATCTTCTGATCAGCAAGAACTGCATCAAAGAACTGAGGATCTCCATTTTCACTTGCCGGCTGAGAGAGAGCAGCTTCCTCTGTGCCATGATTGGTCAGGGTCACAGATTTTTCTGCAGGAGCTTCCCCATATCCCTCAATCACAGCCCCAAAATCCACAATATCGGTATCTGGCGCAACATCACTGCCGCCCTGCGGCTTCTCTGAAGGAATATTCAGTTTCACCTGTACCGAAACTGTATTTTCACTGTTGTTGATATCTGTAAAAGATAACACGTCCTGATAATCTTTATCTGTTTCCAGATCCTCGGCCGGAATCACAGCAAACTCAACGCTTCCTCCTGCCGGCACAACTGCTGTACCCGGATCTGCGATCACTTTTCCTGTCTCTGTGAATGCCTCAACTGTGATATCCTCAGAAGAATCATTCGTGATCATCAGCTTCTGAGCATCCTGTGTGCTGAATTCCATTAACTCCAGATCAGCAGACAGTGCAGATCCTTCAGGAGTCTCCGGCTGCTCTGAGTCTTCCAGAACCATTCTTGCAGTAAAGGAAGCTTCCGCTCCTTCTTCCGTCTGATATGCAATAGTATCTTCATATGTTCCCGCCGCAGTTCCCTGTCTTGGTGATACCCAAAGAGTCACCTCTGCTCCCGGCTCAAGGGGATCATGAATGTCCTGCACTGCAAAATGTTCCGGGGTATTTTCCAGAAAATGCAGTGTCTCTGTTCCTGTATTCCTTACGGTTACATTCTTTGTTGTTCCGTCTGCTGTTTCTCCCACCGGAAGTATTCCAAAATCCAGAACACCTGCTCCGTCTTCTGTGATCACTTCCACACTGAAGACCTGTTCCTCTGTACCGGAAGGATTTTCCTGTTCATTCTCTTCCGGAATGCTTTCTTCTCCGTCTTCCTGTGCCGGCGGAATGCCGTCCACGGACTCGCTTCCCGCCTCACCGTTCTCCTCTTCTGACGGATCAAACGGCGTCAGGATCTCATCCTCATTTAAAGTCTCTTCCGCTTCATCATATGTTTCTTCCGGTACGTCTGTATCTTCCTGCGCCGGCGGGATGCCGTCTACAGATTCGCTTCCTGCCTCCTCCGGGATTTCCTCCTGGGGTGTTTCCTGCACTGGCTGTTCAGCGTCTTCCTGGGAGGGTTCTTCCGGCAGGACTTCTGTTTCCTGACTGTTATTCTCCTCTGTCTGTGCCGGCTCCTGGGAAACTGCTGTTATCTCTGTTGTTTCTGCTTTAAGGCTTCCGGTATAGCCTTTATCTTCCAGCCCGGTAATTGTCAGAAGAATCTTTGACCCTACATCGTCCTGGGTCACAGAACATGTTTTTTCCCTGCTGAGTTCTGTAATGTTCCTGTTATCTGTATCAGATGCCGCCTTTCTGGACCATACATAGCTGACGCTGTCCTCTGATATTCCTTCCGGCTTCACTCCGTTCAGATCAGCACTGAGAGTTGTTCCAGGAGTTGCATTTCCGTTGATCTTAACCTGCCCTTCCAAAGTAGATACCGCTGCCGCAAACACGGCCGAGGGAAGAAGGGACAGCACCATAAAAACAGACATGACGATCGCTGCAATTCTTTTTGCTCTCATAAGTCATCCTCCTTTTCTGCTTTCTGCTATTTTTCTATTATGCCCATTTTTACCGGAGTCATGGACTTTTACAGGAATTATCCTGCTGTAAGCAAAGACACAGTTCAGTATCTCCTATTTCCTGTATGGTTATTATAGCATATATAAAAACAATCATGTAATCTCTGTTTTACCTGATCCGGTAAATAAAAACCGGAGAAGCTGCAGTCTGTTTGTGCTTTTCTCCGGTTCTTTTATTTCTTCTTAAATGAAAGGCTTTCTTTATTTTAAAAATCCGCTTATGATCTGCTCTTCTGCTTCAGCTTCCGTAAGCCCCAGCGTCATCAGCTTGATAAGCTGCTCCCCGGCGATTTTTCCGATGGCAGCTTCATGGATCAGAGCCGCGTCCACATGATTTGCAGTAAGCTGAGGAACAGCGCTGATCTTTGCATTTTCCATAATAATGGCATCGCATTCCGTGTGTCCGCTGCATCTGGTATTTCCGCTGATGTGGGACTGGAACAGCTGCCAGGATTCATCTCTTGCCACAGATCGGGACACAATATTGGCAGAAGAGTCCTCTCCGTCAAGCTGCACGTCAAACCAGCTTTCTGCTTTCTGTTTTCCATGAGTCATCAGACGCTCCATGACCACCAGCTTTGCGCCAGCCTTCAGATGGGCTCTGTTTTCCCTCTTTGTAGAATCCACGCCTCTGATCTGGACTGTTTCCATTTCCATAAAGCTGTCCTCATCCAGGCTGATCTCTGTTACAGGGTTCATAATACGCTCCCCGCTTCCATCGCCGCTTCCATAATGCTTTTCCACATATTTTACATGAGCATTTTTACCGATAAAAAATCTGTGGATTCCGTCATGGCGGCTGGCGGCATCCCCTCCGTTATGGATTCCGCAGCCGGCAATGATCGTAACGTCTGCATTTTCCCCAATATAAAAATCATTGTAAACCACTTCCTCAAGACCTGACTGGCTCATGATCACCGGGATATGAACACTTTCCTTTTTTGTTCCCGGCTTAATATGGATTTCAATGCCGCTTTTGTCCGGTTTATTGATGATTTCTATATTTCCCGTACTTTTTCTTTCAATACTCTGTCCGTTGGAACGGATATTATAAGCTCCTGCAGGGATCTCATGAAGACCGGCCACCTGCATCAGCAGTTCTCTCTGTATTGCGTCCATTTTTCTCACTCTCCCCTTTATTTACGATTTGCAGCCTTATCACAGGATGGCGCTGCATTTGCCGTTCCCAGAAGCTCCGGCAGAACCTCTTCCTTTGTTCCTTTTTTTACAAGTTTTCCGTCTGCGATCAGAATGATCCGATCTGCAATATTCAGAATGCGTTCCTGATGCGAAATGATCAGAATGGAGCCGTGAAGCTGTTCATGCATTTCCTCAAAAACCTGAATCAGATTCTGAAAGCTCCAGAGATCAATTCCAGCCTCCGGTTCGTCAAAAACAGATACTCTTGTTTTTCGCGCCAGGATCGTTGCGATCTCAATCCTTTTGATCTCACCTCCGGAAAGGCTTCCGTTCACTTCTCTGCGGATATAATCTTTTGCGCATAAGCCTACCTTGGAAAGATATTCACAGGCTCCGGCTACAGAAATTTCTTTTCCTGCTGCCAGACGGAGAAGATCAAATACTGTCACCCCTTTAAATCGCACCGGCTGCTGAAAGGCATAGCTGATTCCCAGTTTTGCTCTGTCTGTAATACTCATATCCGTAATATCCTGTCCGTCAAAAAGGATCTGGCCGGACGTAGGCTTTTCAATCCCGGCAATAATTTTTGCCAGAGTAGACTTTCCGCCACCGTTTGGTCCAGTGATCACCACAAACTGGTTATCCTCCAGGGTCAGGCTTACATCTTTTAAAATTCCGATTTCTTTTGTATTTCTTGTTTTTTCATCAGGCACCTGGAAACTGATGTTTTTTAATTCCAACATATCATCTGTTCCTCCATACAGGCAGAAAATCCGCCCTTATTTTTCACTGTTATATATCATAGCACATTTTTTCTTACATGGATGATTTTATTTAAGAAAACAGGAGAGCCCTGACAGATTTTGCGCAGTACTCTCCTGATTCTTATTTCTGTACTCTTATCCCTCTACGATCAGATAGCCACCTGAAGGCAGTGCAAATACCTCGCTTGCCTCCTTCAGCTCTTCATCTGTCATTCCCTCAATGTCAGCTCCTGCTTCATCCAGATAGCGGCGGACCTCTTTTAAGGTTTTTACCTCAACAGCCATACAGTCCTCCAGAAATTCTTCTGCCTCCTCATAGCTTTCTGCCACCGGCTCGTCATACAGTCTGCTCTGCTCTTTCAGAAATGTTTCAACGCTTTCTTTTTTGTACATCTTCAGATTACCTCCTCTATTTTTCCATTTGCCCGGATCAAACGTTCCAGGATTAGTTCTACCCTTTCTGCCGTATAGGATGCCGCCTCTATTACTCCCGGTTTGGCATGCTTCATGGCAAAGCTCCAGGGAACTGCTTTCAGCATCTCAATGTCATTGTATTCATCCCCGAATACCACACATTCCTCCGGTCTGATTCCAAGCTGATTCTGATATTCTTTTAATCCCTTTGCCTTATTGGTTCCAAAAGGAATAAAGTCCACCCATTCTGTCCCCGAGGTTACAACCGTACATTTATCAGAAAAACGCTCCTGCCAGTACCGGATCGAATCCTCATGAAGTCCTCTTTCATATACAGCAAGCTTCATGCAGGGTTCTTTCACTTCATCAAGACTTTCTATCACTTTACTTGTTGTTTTTACCACCTTTGTCATCAGGTCCAGATAATGCTGTGTTTTCGGACGTATATAATAGAAGTCTCTGGTTGCGCAGGAAAACTCTGCGCCGTCCTTTTCTTCTATTGCTTCCAGAATTTCTCTCACCAGCTCCGGCTCAAAATTGTCCTGATAAAAAACCTTTTCATTTCTTACTGCCAGAGCCCCGTTTTCGCAGATAAAAGCCATCTCGTCTGCCACCGGATCAAACAGCCTTCTCATGTTGGGATACTGTCTTCCGCTTGCCGCCACAAAAAGTATTCCAAGCTTTTTCAGTTCTCTGATCAATGGGAAAATCTCTTCCGGAAGCTGCTGTGCCCCGTTTAAGAGAAGAGTTCCGTCAAGATCACTTGCTACTAATTTAATCATTGTTGTATTCCTCGTAAATTTTTAATAGTTCCTTCGGATTTTCTATTATAACCCCTGCTCCGTTTTCCTGAAGCTCCTGCCTGTCCCGGAAGCCCCAGAGAACGCCCACCGTGTGCATTCCCGCCGCGTTTCCTGTTTGCATATCCGTTTTGGTATCTCCGATATAAAGACATTCCTCTGGTTTTGCTCCAAGTACTTCCGCCGCCTTTAAAGGTCCGTCAGGCGCAGGTTTTCTGCGGATTTCTTCACTCTGCCCGATCACAAAATCAAAGGTACTGCCAAACAGCTCCCCAACAACCTTCACCGCAGCGTCATGGGGCTTATTAGAGCAGACTGCAAGGGCAGTTCCCTGTTTTTTCAGCCGGTCAAGAAGCTCCGGAATCCCCTGATAGATCCTGACTTTATACAGAGGGTCTGCATTAAACCTTTCTCTGTACTTTCTGCATACTTCCTCATAATGCATAAGCTGCGGATCGCCGGCATCCTTCAGGCAGCGGCGAACCAGCATATTGGCTCCCTCGCCGCAATAATATCTGAAATGATCCACCGGCTGCCTCTCCAGTCCGATTTCATCCATCAGCTCATTTGCCACCGCCGCCATGGATTCCAGGGTATCAGCCAGAGTTCCGTCAAGGTCAAAGATACATGCTTTTATCATTCCTGCCACCTCAGTTCTATACCTGATTTTTTTGCTTCATAAAACAGTCGTCCCACAGGCAGGCCGACTACGTTTGAATACTCTCCTGAAATACTTTTCACATAAATACCGAATAGTCCCTGGATTCCGTAGCTTCCCGCCTTGTCCATAGGTTCTTTGGTTTTTACATAGTCCCGGATTTCCTTTTCAGATACCGGATAAAAGGTCACGTCTGTCTTTTCTGTAAAAGAAGTTTTCTGCCATTTACCACAAATATTTTCCAGAATGGTAACTCCTGTATAAACCTGATGAGTATTTCCCTGGAGCATTTTCAGTGTCTGTACTGCATCCTCTTCATCTTTGGGCTTACCCAGTATTTTTCCTTCAAAAACCACCACTGTATCTGCGCCCAGGATCACGGTTCCGTTTTCCGCCTCCGGAAAGACCGCCGAAAAAGCTTTCTGAGAGGACAGCTCTTTTACTGCCTCTTCCGGATCTGTTCCTGTAATATGTTCTTCTCCGTTTCCGGGACAGACTTTAAAACTCACTCCTGCTGCAGCCAGAAGCTCCCTGCGTCTTGGCGATGCAGAAGCCAGAATTATTTTTCTCATAATCTGTTCATTCCTTTTTATTCTTCTTTTCTGTATTACAGTATAACCTTTTGCAAAAATTGTCGCAACCGGAAAAATCAACAAATAAATCTGCTCTTCCACCAGACTTTCCTTTTCTTTGCAAACCGGGTAAGGTTCCAGAAATTCCTTTTTCATTTTCCTTCATAAATTTTTTAAAAAATTTAAAATAAAATATTGACAATCAATTCCTCTTCTGTTAATATAATCAACTGTGAGCGGTACAACGCTGTTACAATTTCAAAATGCTGATGTGGCTCAGAGGTAGAGCACTTCCTTGGTAAGGAAGGGGTCACGGGTTCAATTCCCGTCATCAGCTCGTCTAATATGTTGATTTTAAAGGGTTTTTGAGTCCTTGTAAAATCAATGGGAATCAAAAAGGTAATCAGACATGTGTCTGGTTATTTTTTTTACAAAAATCCCCCTTCTTCCCCTCTTGTCATTTGATCACTGATTCTTAATCCCCCGATGCTTTTAAGTTTTTCCGAAGGTTTTCTCATAAAAACTTTTAAATTCCCGAATTTTATGATATGATAAATAATCAAGAACATTTCAGGAGGGAACGAGATGGAGAACGAAACCATTTCCAAAAATTTTATCGAAAATATTATTGATAAAGATTTAGCCGAAGGCGTATATGATACCGTACACACACGATTTCCACCGGAACCTAACGGCTATCTTCATATCGGCCATGCCAAATCTATTCTTTTAAATTACGGACTTGCCCAGGAATACAACGGCAAGTTCAACATGCGTTTTGACGATACCAACCCTACCAAAGAAAAAACAGAGTTTGTGGAATCCATTAAAGAAGATATCCACTGGCTGGGCGCAGACTGGGAGGACCGTCTTTTCTTTGCATCTGACTATTTTGACCAGATGTATGAGGCAGCTGTAAAGCTGATCAAAAAAGGCAAGGCTTTTGTCTGCGATCTCACTGCTGATGAAATCCGCCAGTATCGCGGAACTCTTACAGAGCCCGGTAAAGAGAGCCCTTACCGTAACCGTTCTGTAGAAGAAAACCTTCAGCTTTTTGAAGAAATGAAAGAAGGAAAATACGCAGACGGAGAAAAAGTGCTCCGCGCCAAAATCGACATGGCGTCTCCAAACATGAATATGAGAGATCCGGTTATCTACCGTGTGGCTCACATGACTCATCACAATACAGGAGATAAATGGTGTATTTACCCCATGTATGACTTTGCTCATCCTATTGAGGATGCTATTGAGGGAATCACTCATTCTATCTGTACTCTGGAATTTGAGGACCACAGACCGCTTTATGACTGGGTGGTAAAGGAGCTGGAATATCCTCATCCTCCCAAGCAGATCGAATTTGCAAAGCTTTACCTTACCAATGTTGTCACCGGCAAGCGTTACATCAAAAAGCTTGTAGAAGAAGGCATTGTAGACGGCTGGGATGATCCGCGCCTGGTATCCATTGCAGCTCTGAGACGCCGCGGTTTTACACCGGAATCCATCAAAATGTTTGTGGACCTCTGCGGTGTTTCCAAGGCCAACAGCTCTGTAGACTATGCAATGCTGGAATACTGTATCCGCGAAGATCTGAAGCTGAAACGTCCGCGTATGATGGCTGTCCTTGACCCGATCAAGCTGGTGATCGACAACTATCCGGAAGGTGAGATCGAGTATCTGGACGCTCCTAATAATATGGAAAACGAGTCTTTAGGCTCCCGTAAAATTCCTTTTGGAAAAGAGCTTTACATTGAGCGCGATGACTTTATGATCGACCCGCCGAAAAAATATAAAAGACTGTTCCTTGGCACCGAAGTACGTCTCATGAACGCATATTTTGTTACCTGTACAGGCTTTGAAGCTGATGACGACGGAACTGTCAGAGTGATTCACTGTACCTATGATCCGGCTACCAAAGGCGGAAACGCACCGGACGGCCGCAAGGTAAAAGGTACCATCCACTGGGTAGAGGCTTCTCAGGCAGGACAGGCTACCGTCCGCCTCTACGAGAACATTGTAGATGAAGAAAAGGGTGTTTATAATAAAGAAGACGGTTCTCTGAACCTGAACCCCAATTCTCTGACTACTGTTACTGCTTATGTGGAACCTGAGCTCATGAAGGCAAAAGGCTATGACAGCTTCCAGTTTGTGAGAAACGGCTTCTTCTGTGCAGACATTCACGATTCCAAAGAGGGACAGCCTGTATTTAACCGTATTGTATCCCTGAAAAGCTCCTTTAAGCTTCCAAAAGCTTAATAGCTAAAAACAGCAAAATACCCGCCAGGACTCTGATGATCTCTTTCATCTGTCCGGCGGGTATTTTTTCATGCAGTTTATAGATTTGTGTATCCTGTACTAATCTGTACTAATGCGAGACTTTTAGAAAAATCAGCAGTTCTCCTTCCACTTCTGAACTCCGGCATCTCCGAATTTCTGGATATCCATGATCATGGTTCCCACTTCATCCATTGCTTTTTCCGCATCTCTGCCCGGAAGAACTTCCAGCCCCCTGTCAACAAAATAATGAAACATTGATGACAGCGCAGTACCTGTTCCGTCTTCTTTGATAGGACTTGCAAATCCGCTTTTTGTCATGATCTTAAAGCTGAAGTTTGGCCGTATACAGGCTAATATATAATGTATGACAAACAGGAGCATAACCAGTACCATGACTATGGAACCAAGGCCGTCCCTTGCCATATAAGCGGCTCCCGGCAGGGTAAACGCAAGCGCGATGGCTTTTGCATAATAATGTTTTCTCAGAAGAAGCAAAAAGCTTCCTGATATCAGAAGTCCGAGAACCAGCTCCAGCGAGGGTGAGCTGTCTGCAATAAAAAGGCCGAAATAATAAAATATTGCTACGATCACAAGGTTCAGAAGCATTGCAACAAAGCTGAGGCGGCTTCCGTTTCTGATCTCCATTCCCACTACATCATCCAGAGTAAATTCTATGGATTTCTGAGCGCGTCCTGACCAGTTCCTTCCGCTGAGCCGAAACAGTACACGTTTATTTGTTACCTGCAGCCTGCCCTCCTGCCACATTCCCTTTAAAAGAGAACGCGTTGTACACAGATCATATTGTCTTACGGGAATTTCCTGACCGCATGGCTGAATGAGATCCGGCACAATTTTCATTCCCCGTTCATAGCAGTCCCCTACCTGGGCAATCCTGTCCTCTTTCGAAAATCCAAGCAGCTTGCGCACGGGTACCAGATTACTGATTCGTCCCGGACGGTCGGTAGGGGTCATGAAATTATAAATTTTATCCAGAGCATTTCCCAGGCTGCGTGAAGTTGTGTTTAAAAAAGAAATAATTCCCTCTGAGGACTGCTTTTCTCTTCTGTATGAGTTGTCCCACTGAGACTGTCGAAAGGCGTCTTCCTGCTCCGGCTGTCTCTGCTCTGCGCCGGAAGCAGCTCCTTCCTTTTTACAGTCGCACACCTCTCCTTCCTTTAAAGGTCTTCCGCATTGTGAACAAAATTTTGCCATTTTTCTCCTCCTAGTAAATACTGTAAAGATCAGCAGAGCAAATTTTCCACTGCCCGTCTTCCATGATAAAGGTCATATAAGAATCTGAACTGCCGGATTCTGACCTGTCTTCTGCAGTTGTCTGCTGGTCATAGGAAAGCGAAGTTCCTGTGTATGTATAATCATAATTATAGCTTACATGCAGATTCACATAAGAACCGCCATACTCATCACTGTACTCATCTGTGACCTCACTGTAATAATTACTGAAGTTCATACCTGTAAACTGCACGGACTCATAGCCATTGGTATATGCAAAGTCCTCTTCCAGCTTCCTGTAAAGAGCATCTGCATTTTCCCGGGCTATGGCAGCCGTCTCCTTATTGCCGTTGTTTACAGCCCAGTAATCCAGATATTTTTCAGAGGGGCCTGACTGGTTCAGAACTTCCCCGTAAACATCTCCCATAAACTTCCTGACTGTTTCCTGCATCTGTTCTACTGTTTTTTTGCTGATGGAAAGCTTTGGTACCTCATAATAGCTTTCGTCCGTTGAAATATAGCAGGGAAATTCTTCCTGTTCCCTGCTGTCAGCAGAGGCTGTGATCACGTGATCTCCCGCAAAAACTGTTTCTGCATAAACATCATATCCGCTTTCTTCCAGCTCAGGCTGTTCCTCCGGTGTGAGAGCTGTGCCATCCATCTCCACTTTATAGCCAACGGGCGCCTTTATCGTGTAATTGGACACGATCAGTCCTTCAGGTATCACACACCATTTGGAAAAGAAAAGCATTTTTTTCTCTTTCTGCCTGCTCAGAGTCAGCTCCATACTTCTTACAGAGGAGTCTCCTTTCACGGAATACTCTGCTGTATATTCTTTCAGAAATCTGGAATCTGACCCGCCATACCCGTCCTGTTCCTCCAGCTTCAGATTTGTCACCTCCACTGGTTCCCTTTCATGGGTAACAGCCAGAAACTGTTCTTTTCCAAGGAGCTTTCCCTGAGGCAGCTCCAGATTTTCGTAGACACTCTTCCAGTCTCCCTGCAGAACAGCTTCCACATAATTTTCTGCAGTTTTCTTTGGACCAAAAAAACTGCCGCCGGCCCAGATCACGCCTGTCAGAACAAGGGCCACAGCACCTGCAATCCCTATATTCCGTTTTGTTTTTTTGCTTAAAGGCGGAAGCTGTTCCAGTTTTTCCCGAATATCTGTTTCCGGTCCCCGAAACCGCTGTTCTGCCTGCTGTCGGCTTTTCGTGCGGTCAATGGGTTTGTCAAAAATATCCGGTCCGGTTATATTTTCTTTCTGTCCATAATGATGATCCTCCATTTCCTTTTCCTCCTTCCGTTTATTTTCCGTAAACCATAATTTCCGTAATACAGGTATCCTCGGCAGTTCCCGCATATACATCATTGATTTCCAACAGAACCGTGTCAGCTGTAACAGGCGGGTCAGCTTTTACCCACTCTACTTTTTTATCGCCATCAAAGGTTACCTGTCCGGAGCTGTCTCCTGCCATAAAGGTTACTGTTTTTGGCTTCGAGCTTCCGGCATAATGCTGATCGTCCGTCCAGTTGCCCAGCTTAAAGCCCAGATACTGGATCTGGTACGTATCATCCAGTCCAAAGCTTACACTTTCTCCCTTTCCGGAGCCTTCTGTTCCCTCCTGCCAGAACGTATTGTCTTTTTTGTCAAACAGCAGCATGGGACTGTGATCTGTGTCAGGCCGGGCAAAAGTCGAGGTTGCGTTTGCGGTGATCACCCCCGCCTCCCTCAGAGAAGTAAGATCCGGTTCCACTGCTTCTAATAGAAAAGCTCCTCCCGAACCACTATTCTGTTCAGAAATATTTTCAGGTGCCTCTTCTTTTAATTTCACACTGACTCCGGATTCCGTTATATCTTCATCTTCTGTCAATTCACTTATGTCTGAGTCTGATGTATTTTCTTCTGTATTTTCTCCATTTGTTGAAGTACCTGTCTCTGATGCCGACAGCTCTTCTTCGTCTGTTATCGTATTCTCTCCGTCTATTGGTATGTCTGTATCTGAGCCCGATGAAAGAGCCACCGAGACATCGTCTTTATTTTTTATATTTTCTTGTTTTCCTGTTTCTTCATTTGATTGCGCATTCTTTTTATCTGAGCCTTCATTTTTTATCTCCGCTACTGCTTCTCCTATTTTCACAATGGGCTCTGCAGGATCCGGCTCAGAGGAATTCAGGATTTTCCATGACAGGATTCCTGCTGCAGCTACAAAGACCACTCCAAAAAGTCCTGCTGCAAGCCACCTCAGCTTCTTATTTCCCGTTTTCGCTTCTTCCGGTTCCCACAAGGGTTCATTTATTCCTGATTCTTCCGGTTCATAACTGTACGGAGCTTCAGGCAGCTCTTCATTATCCCTGAGCTTAACACCACACTCAGGGCAGTATACAGCATTGTCTTCTATTTCTGACCCACATTTTTTACAGTACATTTTCTCCCTCCCATCAAAATTTTCTGTTTCAGGTCATCATCTTCTTTTTTTGATATATATTGTCTTCTATTCATTAAATTCACCTGATTTTTTGCAAAATTCCTGTTCTTATTATTGTATACAACAAACTATACCTACAATATGTGACATCTTTTGTGGTCGTTTTTTTTAATAGCATAGGGCATTAAATATTCCCAAAATATTTGAAACTCCCGACAGCCTTCTATATAATAGTGATGCAATTAATATAAGTGAGGTTTTACAACATGTCGGATTTTTCAGATCTTTTAAGTAAATATATACAGGAAAAAAACATCCAGGTAGCTTCCATGGTAAAATACTGTGGAATTGACCGCTCTGCCATGTACAAAATCATCAAAGGAAAGCATCATCCTCCCACTGTACAGATCAGAGATAAAATGGCCCGCTTCATGCATCTGACACCGGAAGAAAACCGGCTTTTCAACCGTGCATATGAAATCTCCCAGATAGGAAAGGATACTTATTTTCGAAGAAAAGAGGCTGAAAAGTTCATTTTAAACTTTCCCTCGGCTCTGAAAGTCCCGGTTTCTGCAAATACTTTCAGCACAGGCTCTGCACCGGAAAAACCCATTTCTCTTCCGGACAGCCCATGTATTTCTTTTTCACGCCATGAGCTGTTTCATTATTATGTACAGAATATCCTGGAAGCAGAAATGCAGACTGAAAATGGAAAAATAGGCCTTTTACTTCAGCCTGACTGCGAATTTCTTTTCAGTTACCTTACCAATCTGAATTTTTTCAGCTCCGGTCTTTCCATTGAACATATTCTGTGTATGGATTATACAGAAAAAACAGACACTTACTGCAATATAAGAAACTTATCTGCCATACTTCCTCTTTTCATGAACGGGATCAATTATCAGGTATCTTTCTTTTACAACGATGTACATTCTCACTATCGCAGTCTGAATGTTTTTCCATCTATGATCCTTACCAGTAAATATGCGATCACCTGTACCTCTGATTACAAAAACGGCATTCTCTATCAGGATCCGGCTGCCGTATCCATGCTGTGGGAGCTTTTTTCATCTTATAAAGAAAAATGCAGGCCGCTTTTTCAGATTCCTCATTCCATTGAAGAAGAGGGAAACATGGTCACTGCCACAACTCTCAGTAACTCCAGACTTTACTACATGGAACCTGAGCCCTGTCTGATCCCATTTCTGGAAAAAGACTGGATGGCGCATTTTGTTCCGGAAGGCTTTCCAGGAAGAGACAATATTATCGCCTATATGCAGGCCTACGTAAAAAACGCAGGTCAGGTAATACGAAAATCTGAATTTCATTTTTATTTTTGCAGAGATGAGCTTGACAAATTTGCAGAAACCGGAATTCTGGCTGAACTTCCACAGGAGCTGTCCCATACTTGCACGCTCCCTGTAGAGGAACGCATCACTGTTCTGGAAAATCTGCTGAAGCAAAAATCCAGGGCTCATTACCGCTTTTTGAAACCGCCCTTTGAACAGATTGCCAAACGGCTTCATCTTTGCGCAGGCGAAAATAATATGTACCTGATGTTTTTTGATATTATGTCCCACCGTTCCTATCTGTGGATCCAGGAAGCAGAAATCATTCATACGCTTTATGATTATCTTGGAAGCCTGGATTCCGAAACATTGTACAGCGAAGAGGAAACGCTGGAATATTTCCGCCGGACAATCGAACATTTAAAACAATCCATCAAGGAGGCTTCACATTGTGACTGAATTTCCAGAACTGTTGAATAAATTTATAGAGCAGAAAAACATTCATATTTACTCTATGGCCAAATACTGCGGGCTGGACCGCTCTACTCTCTACAAGATCATAAAGGGAAATCGTCGTCCTCCGTCCGCCTCTGTCAGAGATAAAATGGCCTGCTTTATGCATCTGACGCCTGACGAAACCCGCCAGTTTGAACAGGCCTGGGAGATTTCTTTTACAGGAAAGCTCACTTACTGCAGGCGGAAAAGCACCGAAGATTTTCTTTTAAATTTTTCTGACGGTTTTTCAGACATGCCTGTAAAAAAATCCTACTTTTCCAAAGAGCTGCCTGCTGACAGTCCCTGCATTGCTTTTTCTGAAAAAGACAGCTTTCCGGCCTATCTTCATGCAATGCTGAAAAAAGAATCCCATTCCACAGGAGGCAGAATGGGATTTCTGATACAACCGGACTACAGATTTTTATTTCACCTGCTGAGCGGCCCTGAATTTTTTAACAGTACAGTAAGGATCGATCATATTTTTTGTCTTGATCAGACGGAACAGCTGTCGGAAACTGATGAATACTGTCACATAAACTATCTCAAACAGCTTCTTCTTCCATTTAAAAACGGGCTTGACTATCATCCGTATTGCTTTTATGACAATATCCGGACACATTTTTCCAATCTGAATCTGTTTCCGGTACTGATCCTGACAGAAGGCTCCGCCCTGGTTTCCACCTCTGACTGTACCAGAGGGATCTTATATCAGGACCCCGCTACCGTAAAAATGATGTGGAAGCTCTTTGACACCTATCAGAAATCCTGCATCCCGGTTCTCAGACGAAGCCAAAAAAGCTTTGATAAGCTTCCGTGGGAATGTACTCCTTCCTACTTTGCCGCCGATAAGAGCTTTCCCTGCTTTTTTACAAAACCGGCTCTGGAATCACTGGGCAGGCTTGATTCTCTGAAGGCAGAAGCTTTGAAACAGTACATCCCAGCAGATTTCAGGTTTTTAAAGGGCGCGCTGGCAGAGGCGTCAGGCAGTCTTCACCTTTATGCGGAAAATAATGTTCTGTATCTGATATTTGATGACATTCGGAATACTCCCGTTCGCCTGTCCCTCCATGAGCCGGGACTTCTGTCTGCTTTTGAAGATTACTTAACCCACATACCTGCAAAATTTTGTCAGGATTCCTTTTCAAAATGCTGATAATCAACCGGATCACTCCATAGACCGCCCCAGCTGAATCCATATTTTGCAAAAATATTATAGCATACATCATTTTCTACAATCACATGAGGATCTCCGCAGGCGCGGTCAACATAGGGAGACGCATTTTCATGGCTCCACTGAAGCTGCCCCTGGGAGCTCCATACATAAGGATTCTGCTGTGGATTAATGTCAATGGCCCGTCCGTAGGCATGATTTGACAGATTTCCCCCGCCTGTGATCTGCCGATAACAGAATGCGGACGTATTGTTATTGTCAATGGAATTGCTGTCAGAGGAATCCCCGTCTCCTGTCCAGTAATCATCGATCAGACGCATGGACTGGATCTCATACTCCGCAGCAAATAATTCCTGAAAAACACTGAGCACGTCATTGCTGATAGCAGCATTTACGATCATTTCTCCTACCTGCACCTCATGGTTAAAATTATAATGAAGCATTTTCAGGTACCTGAGATCCTGAAGCCCTATGTTTTCATTTTCATAATAGGATTTTCCGTAGATTCTGTTATACACAGCGTCTCCCTCTGAAATCTCATATGCCTTAAAAAATGTATTTTCACTGCCCTGGATCTGAGAACTGTCAATAATCTGCCCTGGCTGAAGCTGGTCAACCGAAAGCGCCGGGCGGGCCGGAGGACCGATCATTGCATTTTCTTCTGCTGCCTCTTCCTGTGGATTCTGTGCAGTTTCTCCCTGAACCGGGGCGTTCTTTTTGTAGTCTGCAATTTCCTGTTCCTGAACCAGAACCTTTTCATTAAGCTTCTGGATCTCCTGTTTCATCTGGCTGATGGTTTCTGATAGTTCAATGTCTTTTTTTTCTGCAGTCCGGCTGTTCTTTTGCAGTTCTTTTTTCATTCCCACAAAGGAATAACACAGAAGCCCCATTACAAGAAACATACAAACCATGCCTGTAAAAAGCAGGATCCACAATGTATTTCCTGATTTATGACTGTTTTCTTTTTTCATTGGCTGTTCTACCTGTTCTCTCCTGTTGTCATTTTTCATATACAGATGTTCTCTCCCTGCTGCTAAATCTCATTTTCAATTTCACTGAGCAGCTTTTTTCTCTGTTTTTCAAAAATTCCGGGCAGAATACACAAAAGGATCATACATACCACCATTCCCACGATTCCACCGGCCATCATAACAACGCCTGCTCCCATTTCTGTTCCTCCCAACTTTTTGTAACCGGCTTCCGTTCTCTTCTTTTCTGTTTTCAGCTGCTGAACCAGCCGTTGGAAGCCGCCTGATCATAAAGCTCTTTCAGCCTTTTCATTTCCATATCGTTTACATTATTTTCAAGCTGCTGCTGATAAAGCTTTTCCGCTTTCTCATAATATTCTTTGAACAATCCATAGCTTCTCTGATTTACGTCCACTTTTTCCTGTTTTGACACTTCCATAAAGGCCAGCGCCTTATAAGTGCGGTAATTCTCTCCGTACTCCTCAAGCATCTCTTTCAAAAGAGCAGAGGCCTCGTCATATTTTCCCATATTCTGATAAAGGACAACCAGATTATAATCTGTATCGTAGCTTCCCATTCCCTGCTTCTGGATCTGTTTAAATACCTCTGCCGCCTTTGTATAATAAGCTGCATCTCCGGTATCATTTCCCATGTCGCTGTACACCTGTCCCAGAGTCTCAAGAACACCTATGTTATATTCTGTAGGCAGTTCCTTCCTGGCCTTTTCAAGAAGCTGTATCTTCTCATCATAGCCGCCCACACCATCCTCAAGCGCGTCAATACATTTACATGTCATAATGCAGGCGCGCATTTTCACATAGTCGTTCTGCGCCTTTTCCATACAGGTCAGAAAGATTTCTTTTGCCCCCTGAAAATCCTGATTATTATACAGGATCTCTCCCTGAACATAATCAATTTCCACAGAATCAAGTCCCTGTCTTCTGGCTGTGTCAAGAGCCTTCTGAGCCTTATCCATTTCTCCGGTATAGGCAAGAGCAATGGCATAGTCGCGGTAATAATCACTGTTGTCCGGCTTGATCTCTATGGCCTTTTCATAGCATTTTGCAGCATTTTCATAATCTTCCTGTTTTTCGTAGGAATTTCCAAGAAGATAGTACACATTATTTAACGCTTCTGAATCCACTTCAAGCTCCGGGTTTGACAAAATCTTTTCGTTAATAAAATTAATATTGTCTCCATACTGTCTCTGCTGGTTCAGAGCCAGAGCTTTCTGATAATATGCCTCCAGTCTTTCCGGCATAAGGCCTGCCGCTTTCTGATAATAGGATTCAAAATTCTCAAATTCTCCTGATGTCACGCACTGGGATTCCAGTCTTACAAGCTCCTCATACTGCTTTCTACGATCCACATCTCTGCGGAAATATCCGTTTACTGTAAGCACAGCGCTGACTGCCATAAAGAAAATCACCAGTATATAAATCCCTTTTTGCTTTTTACAAAGCTCCCGGTACCGTCTGTCCTTTTTCTCAATGTCCTTCAGGTCGCTGAGAAGCGCCTCTGCTGACTGGTAACGTTTTTCCGGTCTGGGCTCCAGACACTTCATAATAATATGGGCAAACACCTGGTTGATGCGGATTCCCCGGCTGCGGATATCCTCCACATATCCATTTTCATCCTGGGAAGGCTTTTTCCCTGTCATCAGGTGATACAAAACTGCTCCCAGGCTGTAAATATCCGCTCTTCTGTCAATAGTCTTCCAGAGGGAATGATCCAGCTCATTCTGGTTATAACGCAGCGCCTCTATCTGTTCCGGAGGCGCATATCCGTTGGTATATCCGGTCACCCAGGCAGTATCTCCATCCAGGCTTGCCGATATATTAAAATCGATCAGGCAAATATTTCCATCAGGCTTCAGCATAATGTTTCCCGGCTTCAGATCACTGTGAATGATGGGCGGCTTCTGACTGTGCAGATAGCTTAAGGTGGCGCAGATCTGTCTTGCCCAGATAAGCACTGATTTTTCTTTAAATTCTGTGCCTGCATCCAGATATTCCTTAAAGGAATTTCCTGGAATGTAGTCCATTACGGTATATACATCTCCGTCTGCCTCCAGAAAATCAAATACCTGGGGCAGACAGGGATGGTGGAGATTTTTCAGTACATCCGCCTCTGCACGATTGTTCAGAACATCCTTGAGCTCTGCCCGGATCTTTTTCAGTACAACATATTTTTTCAGATTTTTATGATAAGCCTTATAAACCTCTCCGCTGTTTCCGGCGCCGATTTTTTCTATAATTTCATAGGTGTCTGATATGTGCTTCAGCATTCTGTCCTCTCCCTTATTTTCCACATGTAGTATTGTCTGTGACACTGAAGTTCATGCTTCCTGATCCCGGCTGCATTCCTGCGTTTACCACAACAAGGTCCTGCACTCCCGGTTCTTTTCCTGCAAGTCCGCCTCCAAGCGGATTTGGCACGCCGGCCATATCCTGAACCGGATTGTTTGCAAGATCCATTCCCGCAAGCATGTCTGCGCTTTCGGAAACCCAGGAGCCGCTCATTCCCGCACTGGAAAGAGCGCTGATAAAGCCGTCCTTTCCGCCTTCCTGCGGAGAAGATATGGTTCCGTTTATCAGTGAAGCAGAAGCTGACATATTCAGACTTCCGTCTGCTCCCATGGTATAAAGCGCTGCCACTGTTTTGGCGCCGGGATTTCCATCCCCTGTGTTCATTCCAAAATAATAGCCGGCCATTCCAATATCAAATCCTGCTCCGTTTTCTCTGATAAAGCAGGTCTGTGTTCCTCCGTATGTAACTCCTTCCACAGCCTTTCCAAAACATTCCTCAAATGCAACCGAAGAAACCATGGACGCTGCTCCGCCTGCTGCTGTATAGGTATCCAGAACAAGCTGGCCGTTTCTGATGGAGATTACAAGAAGTTCCTGCATTCCATCACCGTTAAAATCACGCTTCTCTGCTCCAAGTGTTCCACTGGCTACCGCCATACCGGATTCGTCCCCGTAGGTATAAGAAGCCGGAGTACTGAGAGATGACCTCGGACTTGCTGCAAGAAGCTCAGCCGCAAAGGCATCCAGAATCTGATCCGGCGTAAGCGCATCCTGTTCTGTCTGGCTGTCCTGATTTTCTGAAGGTGCCTCTGCATTGTTCTGATCTGTCGGAGGCACTGCCGGTTCTTCCGGGGCATCCGGAACTGCCGGCGGAATGCCTGTGTCCTCCGGATAATCCGGGACTGCCGGCGGGATTCCCGTGTCCTCTGAAGAATCCTGCGAAGATTCCGGAGCAGGCTCCGGCTGAAGCTCCGGATCCGATTCCGGCTGAGGCTCCGGTTCTGCATTCATATCAGGCTTAGGAGTCGGCGTCTGGTTGGGTGCAACAACCACTGTCCAGCCTCCCGGTATGGGAGTCTCTGCAGGATCCGTCATTGGTTCAGGGGTAATTTCTGCATCCGGATCAACTGGCATAACTGTGGCTTCCGGGCTTACTTCAGGAGTCACTGTGGGTTCTCCTTCCTGATTCTCTTCCGGTGCTTCCGTAATCTCAGGAGCAGGTGTTTCCTCCGGTGTTACCGTAGGTTCTTCCTCCTGTTCAGGAACCGGTGTCGTGTCCTTTTTGTCCTCTTTTTTGCCTGGCTTTTCAGAAGGCTTCGGGGTAGGCGTCACGTAATCATTGATGTATATATGTATATCGTTAAAAATATTAATCACATCTTCGGATGTATCTGTATCAGCCGGCATCTGGTTTCCGCTGTTCTGATAAAGCTGTTCAGTCTGCTTGTAAACCGTTTCATACATATCCATCTTGCTTTTCCACCCGTCCGGATTGGAATTTAACTGGGCTACAGACATATTTTCCAGATTTTTGTTTGTCTGTTCCAGCATCTTTAAAGCCTTTTCAGGCTTTTTCATTTTATTGTAAGTATCTGCCAGTTTAATGGTTGCATCCGGTGATTTTTCATCAATTTTCAGTGCTTCCTGAAAGGCAAGCTCCGCCTTTTCATAGTCGCCGGATTCCAGATATTTATCCCCAAGCTCCAGCTTTTTCTGAAGCTGTCCTGCCGTTGTATTTTCGGGATTCATAAAAATGATCACAGCTGCGACCATAAGCACACAGACCGCTCCCACGATCACAGGGATCAGGATTTGGGGATCTGGTTTTGATTTTTTCTTTTTTATCTCTTTCATTGTATGTCACTCTCCCTTCCGGAAAATAAACTCTTCATCAGAAAGTCTGATCCGGTCCTCTTCCTGAAGCTTTTTGGGATGTCCGGGCATCACGCGGATTCCGTTCAGATACGTATAATTGCTGGAATCCATATCTTCAATATAGTAGTCGCCGTCCCGGAACCGGATCACGCAATGTTCTCTGCTGATGGTTGGGTTATTGCGGATGCAGATATCAGCCATTAATGCCCTTTTGCCAATTTTACAGTTTTCTGTTGTCACGGAAAAAACTTCCTGGGTATTGATGCGGATAAGCTTTGCTGAAATTTTCTGAGGCTGTCTTAAAAGTACGGTTTCACTGTCTCCATCGTCACGTAAAAGCACAGTTTCTGAGTCATCATCAGAAAAATCCTGGGCCTGTACGGGTTCATCAGGTATCTGTACGGGAACTGGAATTTGTGGATTGCTTTTCTGTTCCCATGGTTCGTACCCTTCTGAACGTTCCAGAGGATTCTGAATTTCTGAACTGTTCCAGGGATTTCCAGTTTCCGGCTGGGTCCATGGCTTCTGCTCTTCTGGTTCCCTCCGGGGATTTGCAGCTTCCGGCTGATTCCATGGGGTATTCTCTTCTGCTATACTCCGGGAGTTTGCAGCTTCTGATTTCTCCCAGGGATTCAGAGTTTCTAAACTGTTCCGGGAGAGTGTATTTTCCAGCTGATTCCAGGGTGTTCTGCCCGGAACAGCATCCCGGGTTTCTGAATCATTCCGTAAATCTCTGTACGGAAAATCATCCTGGATCCCTGTTTTTTTCCACACATCCTTTTTGGGATCATTCTTTCCTGTTTGTTCCGAAAATCCTCTCTCCTGCCACTCTGTACTACTTTGGTTCACTTCCGGTCTGTCATAAGCCGGTTCCTCAGGTATGGGAGGGATCAGAATATTTTCCTGTTCTCTTTTTTTCTTTCCCTCAGAAGATTTTCTTCTCCACCAGCGGCTTTTGCGTTCTACTGGTTTCTCTATAAAAATATCTCCCGGCATGTCTCCCCTTGGCTCCGGCGGTATCAGAGGAAGAGGGGCTGCGGAGGCCTTGCCACAGTTTTTCCCTGTTTCGGTGCGAAAAGCTTCTCCCATATCCGCCCTTACAGGAATACAAATGAGCTTTATCTCTCCTGTGGATATCTCCACATAGATATACTGCTTTTCTGTCAGTATTTCCCCCTGAGGAATCCCTCTTCTGATCACTTCATTTACAGCAGCTTCTATCCTTCTGTCTGTTTCCATCTGTTCATTTACTGTCTGCCCGTCTTTCCATGCCATCATATTGATCATTCCGGCTATGTCATAGGTAAAACTGTATCCGTCATTCTCTTTTCTCATAAAAACCGGAAGCAGATTTCTACTGACTGCCCCGCTGCTGATCACAGTCCAGGACTCTGTATCAAGAGCTTCATTTTCCTTTGAAACATAGCTGAATACAGTATGTCCGTCTGTAAAATCATAGATAAATTCCATCTTTTTTCTCCCCCTGTTTTTAATAAATGTCAAGCTGGATCAGCTTCCATTTTCCATTTTCTTTTACAGGAGCAGCCCCTTCTTTATTAAAGGTTTTTGCTCCCTCAAACTGAGGTTCCACCACAAAATCTCCGTTTTCCTTAATAAATCCCCATTTCCCGCCTGAGCATACAGGAGCATATCCCAGTTCGGAAAATGCTGAAGCATTTTCAAACATGCACTTTAAAACCTGATCTCCTTTTGAAGAGACAAATCCCCATTTTCCTGCCTGCATAACAGCCGCGGGACCGGATGACAAAAACGGAGAAACCGCATCGTATTCATCACCGATCTGCACGCCTTCACTGTTGATCAGATAATATTTTTCTCCTATTTTTGCAAAAACCACTCCGTTTCTGGAACAAAATCCCCAGTCGTCACACACAATATCGTCAAAGCCAAAATCCGTCACTGCCTTAAGTTCCGTATTGATAATCGCCCACTTTTCGCCTTTTTTCAAGGCTGCTAATCCATTTAAAAACGGGGTGGCGCCGTCATATTCAAATTTAGTTACAGGCTGAAAATCCTCATTGAGATATCCCCATTTCCCGTCTTTTTTTGCCGGGATAGCGCCCTGATTGCAGACTCCCAGGAATTCATATTCCTCATCCGGCTGCCGCCTTTTATAATTATTTGTGTCTATGTAATACCACGTTCCGTCCTTTTGAACAGGCGCAAATCCATTTTCTCCAAACATGCCCATCTGTTCATACTGAGCGCGGATCACCACGTTCCCCTGAAGATCTGTAATACCGAGATCCTCTCCTGATTTTACCAGCATACAGGAGCCGCATGCATTGGAAATCTCATCATACTCCTCTCCAATATAGTCAAATCCTCCTGCAAGCGAGTTCAGCTTTGCCCTGAGAGAACCATTGGATTCCTGCTGCTGGATCTGGGCCTGCAAAAGCGCAATAGCGTCTCCCTTCTGTCCCTTTTCCAGATAATAATCTGCCAGGATCATAACCGCCTGCTCACCGTCTCCCTCCAGATTCATAGCCTGTGTACAGGCCTGTATAAATCCGTTTTCATCTCCCAGATTCTTGTAAGCCTCTGCGATCTTCAGATAGATATCCATGTTTTCCGGATGGTATTCCAGAGCCTTCTGATAGTTAAGGATCGCGTCATAATAAATTCCCTTTTTCTCATTTTTCTGCGCTTCTGCCAGATAGCTCTGATATTCCGCAGGCTTTTGTACTGCAGATGAAAATGTAGTCCACCATGACAGTCCCAGAAGAGCTGCCACTGCAACAATCATCAATTTTTTCATAACCTCTCCCTAAAATCCAATTATCAAAATCAAGATGGTTCCCACTGAAAAAAACGGCGCCAGCGGAATGGAATCCTTCATGGTCAGTTTTTTTCGCAAAAGCTGCACGATACTGAATATTGCAGACAAGCTGAGACACACCACCAGATTAAACCAGATCAGGGAGCCTCCCAGATACCAGCCGATCACAGCCACAAGCTTTACATCTCCCATTCCAATGCTCTTTCTTGACAAAAACCAGGCTGCCAGAAAAATCACCAGACCAAGACCAAGGCCGCCAAATGCAGATTTCAGACATTCCTTCCACCATGTGGGCTCTGCTCCGATCTCGCCGATCAGAAGCATGGCTCTTGCCACAAGCATCATAATCAGAAGCTGATTGGGAATCAGCGTTCTTTTTGAATCTATAAATCCCAGAACAACAAGAAAGGCAGACAGGATCAGATATCTCACAGTTTTCAGCCAGTGATATCCGTAAAATGTAAACAGAAACGCCTCTGTTACCACCAGTACCGCAATGATCACAGGCACATATTTTTTCTCTTTTAACAGTTCTTTTAAATACTTCATAAGACTCTCCTTTTACGCTCCTGACCAGACTCTGGTAGACGCGCACACACGGTAATGTCTGGGCGGCAGATCAAAAAAAGGAAAACTGCTTTTTATATCGTAATCCACCACAATTTTCACCTCACTGGAGCCTTCCCTGCACCAGGAGCTGTTATCATATCTGAGATTTGAAACTCCAAGGCTTTCCAGATATGCATCCGTATCTGTGGTTCCCGAGGCAACGGAAAGCTGCTGAAGCACGCAGGATTTTCCCACTGTCCCAACCATATAGGAGGACAGTGCATCCCAGCTCTGAGATTTTACAGAGCTGAGCACTCCGTTAATAAATTCCTTTGGACTGGACACATAGCCCTCTATATTGTCATATATGTCTTTTCCTGCATTTCCCATGCCAACCGTATCATCCACAGTTCCCTGTCCGGATGCAAGCTTCTGTGCTGCGTCATCGATCAGAGACAGATTTTCCTGAATTTCTTTCAGGCTGCTGCCAAAACCGGCCGCCTCCTGTCCTGTTCCCTGATATGCGTTCAGAATACCTGTTTTTTCCAGAATATAGCTGTACTGGGCAACCTCCCTGGCAGCCTGATCTGCCGCATACTGTATCAGAAGCTGCGCTCTTGCAAAAGAAACCAGACTGTAAATACTCATAAATGCAAACAAAAATATGGGAATAAAAAGCGTTGCCTCTACGGTTATGGAACCTTTTTGTCTTTCCTTTTTCATCTTCCTCTCCTGTTAATACGCCAGAACACTTCTGTATTTGATCCGCCTTTTTCCATTGTCCGTACTTGCTGACTGTCCCAGAAACTCCGGCACCTTTGGCAAAAACGTAGTGGATGCATCCACCTCTGCCTTTAATGTCACCATGGTATATTTACTGCTCAGTTCCTCTCTGATATTCAGCTGAATGCAGTCCCCTGCACGGGCAACCATCTTGTTTTTTCCTGAATCGTCCATCATGGAGATCAGAAGAAACAGCTTCATGTAATCCTTATAAGTAAACCTGATACGGCAGACATCTTCATCCGGCCAGACAAGAACTGCATTGATGTTTTTGTCCGTACTTGTCAGACTGGCTGTGTCCTGTGCCGCCAGGGTAATTGCGCTGCAGCAGAGATAGCCGTATTTGATGATCGGGTACAGCCATGCCTGCCCGGAAGCGCTGCTGACTGCGCCGGCAATGGCATTTGCAGCAGCATTTGTCTCTTTATCCATAAAAACATACAGCATATCAATGGCAAGCCGGGCTGCATAAAGGCTGGAATAGGCAATGGATTTATTTGTTGCAGTGGAAGCATTTCCATAAAGAATGTATTCAATCTCACCATTTATGATCACATGGTCCTCCAAAAGTGATCTTCCGCTGAGGGATTTATCTTCGGGAACTGTTGTCATGCAGTTAAACATTTCTGATATGTATTCCATCAGATACGCCTGCTCCAGCACGTTGCCTGCAAGGCTGTCCAGACAGGCTGCGAGACTGTCCAGCCATCCCATATTTTCTTTTGCCGCATCCACCGCCGCATTATCGTCTGAAGTATCTGTATTGGGGTTCTGATCTGTATTCCCGCTGGCGTTTACCTTTGCCAGACCGCTGGGGAATCTGTCAGGAAATCCCTCTGCATCCTTTTTCAGATTTCTTTCGTTCTCTACAGCGTTAAGGATTTTATCTTTTGCTTCATTGGCAACCTTTTCCTTCTCTTTTGCTTCTTTCTGATGTTCTTTTCGCTGTTTCCCCTCCTCAGATGTATCGGCTGACTCATCCTTCATATTTTCAAGTGAACTCTGATAAAATAAGCCTGCCTGAGGATTCTGTAATCCGGAAGTCTCAGGAACTCCCACATCTCCCAGAATATTATGGTTTGTCCAGAATCCCTGGATTGCCTCCGACGCCGGATTCAGCTCCAGCCATGTTCCTTCATTCTCACTGACCTGCTGTTTTTTCAATGTCTCAGGTATTGTTTTTAACTCTTTTATATTTTCTTTATATGCTTTTGCAGCTTCTGTATTTGCTTCAAGCAGAGCAATCTGCCTCTCCAGCTGATCTTCGTCGATCTGTATTTTTTCTTCTTCCTCATCTTCGCCTGGACGCTCTCCTGCATTCTCAAGGGATATACGGGCATCGTCATATAATGCTCTTTTCTTTTTTACATCTTTCCACTTAGATCTGACCTTCTCCAGCTGCTTTACTGCCTTATTTCCTGCACTGATAATCGTATCCGCATTCTTTTCCAGACTCTTAATACCGGCCTGATATTCTTTTACAGCCTGGTCATGACTTCGATTCATAACAGCAATATTGTTTTTTATGTTTTTGGAAATGTTGTTATAGGCATTGATCTGCTCTGAGGAAAAGCCATTCTCCTCCGTGACGATTTTTCCCGTCTGCGGCTGAAGCTCAAGCGCCTTTATCCAGCTGTCCAAAGCCAGAAGTGTTACCATCTTTCTGTAAGTATCTTCCGGAAATGCGGCAGTGCCTTCTGTTAAAATAACAGAATAATCCAGATAATTTCCTATCATTTCATAAGAAATTTCACTGGGCGTATCCGGCGGAAAATTTGCAGTAATCTCTTTATCCAGATACATCTGCAGGGATTTTGCCGCCAGCCAGAACACAGACTTCTGCTGATATGCTGTCACCATCCCCGCAGGGTCGGAATTCTGAAGCTGTCCGATAGCTGCAGCCTGTGTATCAATGGCCTCTTTTGCCTCTTTCATTGGATCACTGAGCTCAGATGCCGCCTGTCCGTATTCTGTTTTTGTGTCTACATATTTTTTCTGTTTCTTCACATTTTTAAAAGGCAGTTTTTTTAATTTTTCTATAATATCGTCAGCAATATAAACAGGACCGCGGAATTTCATATATTCCACGATCTGCTGGCGGAGAACATTCACATCTGCAAGAGAAGAGGACGATACCCCTTTTGCCTCAAAGCCATTTTCTGCAAGAGAAACCTGAATCACAGAGCTGAGCTCTTCAGTGTCTGCATGTTTCAGGTACCTGGCGCTGATCGATTCACAGAACATCTGCTTCAGAGCTTCCTGCTCTTCGGGAGAACCGGGATCCTTTGCCATGGCAGTCAGTCCATAAGAATCCTTCAGCATTTTATCGTACTGTGCAAGAGCTGCGTTCATAGCCAGATCACCGGCACCTGAAACAACTGTCTTTGACGCAAAAAGACGGGAAGCGTCTACGATAATCCCACTGAAAATTAATACCGGTACCAGGATCAGGGTTAAAAACACACAGATCGACCCTCCCTGTTTTCCGAAGAATATTCGCATGCACTTCCCTCCTCCTTCTGTTTCCTAAAACAAAATATCTGTTACTTTATCAAAGGCCTGGCTGAACTTCTCAGCCTGCCCCTCCATTCCCAGCTTTCCCAGAAGAAATCTGCCCATATCCCAGGCAAGATCAATATTCCGGACAAAATCCGTGGTATTCATTACCGGCTGATAAGCTGCCGCATAAATGGTAATGTCATCTCTCACTCCCACAAACCGCAGGATTCCCGGCGTGGGGATCACATAGCGCAGCTCCGCACGCACAGATTTACTGAGAAATGAATTTTCCAGCCCCACATAAGCTTCTGTTTTTCCCATGGAAAACAAAGCGCTGTGCTTTTTCAGCGCTTCCTGATAGGCGGCAGCCCTCTGCTTTGCTTCACTGTCCAGTCCCCAGCGATAAATATTGGAGGCTGAGCCTTTGTAGGAGCTGTAATAATTTTTTACCTGTGATTCAGCAGGGCCATCCTCCCAGTCAAAATCCACTCTTGTACTTTCCATAGGCTTATCCGGAGTAAACTCATCATACCCCGGATAAGCAGTCTCTCTGGCAAGCTCCAAAGCTGCTCTCTCTACCTGAAAGAAAAAATAGCTTTCCTGCATTTTAAACAGCCCGAAATAAATCACTGCCATCACAACGGCAATGGTAATAGGAAAATAGATGGCAGCTTCCACCATAATAGCCCCGCGTTGGGTGTTATTGTCTGTCTCTATCATGAAATTCCAGATGGAGCCGGTGTCGGTTCTGCAAATGTTTCTGCCTGGCCCAAAACATTTTTTACTATAGCTATAATCTTTTCTTTAAAAATTACAGCTGCCCCAATCACAACCACAATGATCAGAATAATCGCCACGATCTCCGCCGCGCCTTTTTCCTCTGTTTTAAAATCCTCCCAGAAATTATGGATACGGGTTTTTGCTCCGATCCACAGCATGTCCATTTTTCTCATCATCTCTTATTTCCTCCTTATGTGTGTGTACTCATTTATAATAAACCGGTCTGTGCCGTTTATTATCCCATCTGCTGAAATACCGGAACCAGGATCATGATCAGAATCCCTATAAAAATCAGCATCATAGGAAGAAGAAGTCTGGAATTGGCTTTTTCTCCCTTTTGTTTTACTTCATTTTTCTTTACCTCCCACATTTCATCGGAAAGGTCTTTCAGAAAATAGGCAAGCTCCTCATTTCCTTTTTTCAGGTTCTGGATGACCAGAGAGGCAAACTTCCTGATCTCCTTTACATTGCAGCGTTCTGCAAAATTCCGGTAAGCGTCTGTTTCCATGATGCCGTTTTCGATTTCCATGCTGGTGTTCTGCATTTCCTGATAGAGAGCTCTGTCTCCTGTAACAGACACCCGCTTCCAAGCATCCCGAAGTACCATTCCGGAATTTACCAGAAGCGTCAGCTTTGACAACACCTGAGGAAGGTCAAGCACCAGCTCCTGTCTGCGGGCTGTCAGCTTATCCTGTAAAGACAAATCCAGATAGGCGATTGCCAGTCCTCCCAGTAATAATCCCAGAAGCAACGCCTCCACGCTGGCAGCAAGCACAGCCAGAAGACAGACAAATATCAAAATGGTAAATATATAAGTGCTTTTTGCTCCCAGCAGAATAAAATAATAATATTCTGCATACTGTTTGCCTTTGATCTCAGAGATCTCCTTGATCTTTGCCTGGGCTCTCCGGCTTTTTGTGCTGATGTGGAGAATCTCCATAACAGAAAATCCCACACAGAACAGATCGCTCATCTGAAATTCTCTGGCAAAAGCGCTGTTTGTATACTGTCTGTATTTTTTCCCTTTTGCTGCTGCCAGAAACAGCCAGATCAAAGCAAAGGGTGTGGTGACAGCCAGCAGTATCAACTGAAATAATTCCACGTTCTCTTCTCCTATATCCGAATATCAACAATTTTTCTTCCCATATAATAGGCTCCTCCAAACAGGGCAAGAGCTGTCAGCTTGATCACCACATTGACAGGAGTGTTCTGCACAATGGACATATCGCCCATTCCACCAAGCATCAGCATCAGAACAACCGGCATCAGAATCATAATGTTCAGGTCGTTTTTGTTTGCAGTGAGAAGGGTTCGTATTTCCATTTCTGTCTCAATTTTTTCATTGATGATCTGTCTTGTCTCTCCCACGACCTTTTTCAGATTTCCTCCGTACCGGTTTGTCACCTCAAAAATAGTGGCAAAGCTTTCAATATCGTCCAGATGACTTCTCAGGGCAAAATTTGACAGCATATCGTCAATATTCTGTCCATTATACAAACCGCTGACGATGAGCTTCAGCTCATGTACAATATCTGCTTTTTCTCCATATATGGAAATCAGATCCGCACACGCGTCCTGAAAAGCGCCCTGTGTATTTTTGCCTGCTGAATAGGAGGCGGATAAGGATTCCATCATATCCCGGAACTGAAACAGAAGATTCTGCATTCGTTTTTCCTTCAGGTAATTTCTGTATTTTGCGATTCCCGGAACAGCCAGAAGCCCTCCTGCAATAACAGAAAACAGAATACTCCTGAAAAATACCATGCAGACAAAAAATCCTGTTCCAAATCCCATCAGGGCCCCCAGACCTTTTTCCACAAAGTTCATCCGGTACACGTAATAATCATCTGCATGTCCGAAAAGCGCCTTTTCCGGCACATATTTTTTTCTGTGTTTTTTATTTTTTGCTCTTGCCTCTTTTATATGTTTTTCTTTTGCCTGTCCTGTCTTTTTCATTTTTACAGGCTTTTCTTTTATTGCTTTCTCTTTTTTTACCTTTTCTTTTTTCATGGCTTCCCCTATATTCTGCTGCTGACTCCCTGAAGTCTCAGTTTATAGTCATTTCTCAGAGGATTTCCGGTTCTTACCAGATGCCCCTCTACTTTTTCCAGTGTGCTTCCCTCTGTTTCTTTAAAAACAAACAGAGGATTCAGCTGAATCTCCCCGTTTTCATATCCAAGGACTTCTGTAATCTCCATGGTGCGTCTGGATTTATCTCTCAGCCTGGATAAGTGGATGATAATATCCAACGCAGAGGAAATCTGCTGACGGATAGCCGGAAGAGGCAGTCCGTCGTTGCCCTGAAGCACCATTGTTTCCAGTCGGCTTAACATATCTCTGGTGGAATTGGCATGGCCGGTAGAAAGAGAACCGTCATGTCCGGTATTCATAGCCTGCAGCATATCAAGTGCCTCTGCTCCGCGTACCTCTCCCACTACGATCCTTTCGGGGCGCATACGAAGAGCAGAGCGGATCAGATCGCGAATGGAAATTTCTCCTCTGCCTGATGTATTTGCATTTCTTGTTTCCAGGCTTACCAGATTCTCTATGTTTTTGATCTGAAGCTCTGCCGAATCTTCAATGGTGATAATACGTTCATCCCTTGGAATAAAATTGGATAAAGCGTTCAGAAACGTTGTTTTTCCCGAACCGGTACCCCCGCTGATAAAAATGTTATATTTTGCCCGGACCAGCTTTTCCAGAAAGGCCGCCGCCTCTCTGGTGAGCGAGCCGTATTTTAACAGCATTTCCACTGTCATAGGCGTTTTTGAAAACTTTCGTATGGTAACAATGGGACCTGACAGGGAAACCGGAGGAAGCACCACATTAACACGGGAGCCGTCGGGAAGTCTGGTATCCACAATAGGATTGGCCTGGTTCACTTCCTTCCCTGCCTTTCCCACGATTTTCTGGATAATATCCTCCAGCTGCCGCTCATTATCAAATTTCTTGTTCAGACGATACAGCCGTCCTGCATGTTCCACAAAAATATGATCCGGACCGTTGATCATCACTTCGGTAATGCTGTCGTCTGCCAGGATCTCATCCAGGATCCCAAGCCCCCGAATGGAACTGAATACCAGCCGCACTACCCGTGATCTTTCCTGTGGTGACAGACTGACCTTTCCAAGCTTGTGATCCGCCACGTCAGCAATTCTCCGCATGAGCTGTTCATCTGACGCGCGGCTTAAAAGCATGGCGTCTGCCAAAAGGAAACGTTTGATCTCAAGCACAAGACGGCTTATCATTTCCTCTGAAAGCATACTCTCACCTCATATATTTTATTTTTTCGACTTCTGTTTACTCTGCGTAAACAGTAACCTCTGAGATACAGGTATCCTCCCAGCTTGTGCCCGGATACACATCTTTCAGCTCCAGACGCATACTGTCTGCATTTACAGAAGGAGACACCTCCACCCATTCGACTTTCCGTTCCCCTGTAAAGGTAACCTGACCGGAATAATCTCCAAAAACAAGGTTCACTGTCTTCGGCTTTGCATTTCCATAATAATATTTGTCGTTTTTCCAGTTTCCCAGTTTAAAGGCAATGTATTTTACTTTGTGAATACCATCAAAGCTGAAACTTACTGATTCATTGATTCCATAGCCTGCCACGCCCTCCTGCCAACTTGTATCATCTTTTTTGTCAAAAAGCAGCATGGCATTGTTGTTTGTTTTTGTCTGAGAAATGGTTGAGGTAGCATTTGCAGAAATAACAGAAACCTCTTTTAACAAGGAAACATCCGGTGTTCCCTCATAAAGCACTGCTGAGGCAGTAGCCTCCTCTGATACACTGGCCGGAGCCGGTTCCGGGTGATTTTCTGCTGCCTGCTGTTCTGTGTTCTGAATTTTTTCACTGCCCTGGTCCGGGGAAAGCTTTTCCTCACCGGAGGCTGGCGCTGCCTCCTGTGCGGAATCCTGCGTTTTTTTATCTGTATTTGCAGCTCCCCCTATTTTAATCTCCACGTTTTCTGTCTCTGAACTCTCGTCCGTTTTTGTTTCTTCACTTTTTTCTGTTATTTCTATAGAATTACTTTCCTGATCCTCTGTTTCTTCTGATTCTCCTGAACCCTCAGAGGTTTCTTTCATGGCTGTTTTAACGGGATTTACTACCACATCATCCTTTGGAGCGCTGTCGGGTTTTAATAGATACCAGATCAGACCTCCTGTTACAAGTATGATCGCAATTGTCACCGCAATGCTGACAATCCATGTGGTCTTATTTCCGCCTTTCCCTCCCTGAGATGGCTGATTGTCCGGAACGAACGGCGCCTCCCACTCAAAAATATCCTGCTCTCTTTCTTGATTAATATTATCCTCTTCATTCCCTTTTGGGATATTTTCCGACCCTACAGGTGAACCGCAATTTGGGCAGAATCTGGCATTATCTTCAAGTTTTGTTCCACATTTTTCACAATACATGTTTCTCTTTCCCTGCTTTCCTGTACCAAATATTTCATTTTCCATATTTAAAACAAAATGATATGGAAAACAATTTTGGGCGCTGCTTCTCTGTTATCTTTTTACAATATTCAATTTGTTTCTACAATATGTGGCATTCATTGTGGACAATCTTTTTTACGCTTATATTTCCTGTTTTCTTCCAGAAGCCACCTCACTGTACAAGTTCGGGATAAAAAGTCCTGAAACTGCAAAAACGGGGCGACACTCTAAAGAATATCACCCCAACGCCTGACAAAGAACGAAAAAAACACCGGTTCAAATGTGGTTACTCATAACCCTCATCTGAATCGGTGTTTCCCATATACTTTTATTCTGTTTTTTCTTCTGAATCATTTTCCTCAGAAGCTTCTTCCTTCAGCGCCGCTTCTTCAGCAGCCTCTGGCTCGTCTGCTTCTTCTTCTGTTTCCTCTGATGACTCAGCTTCCGGAGAAGCTTTCTCTTCGGTTTCATCTGCAGACATCTCAGCTTCCGGGGAAGCTTCTTCTGTTTCTTCTGCAGGCTCTTCACTGGTTTCCCCAGCATGCTCTGCCGCTTCCTCAGCTTCTTCCCATGCAGCGAAAGCCTCATGGATCTCTTCCTCTGTTTCTTCCAGTTCCTCTTCTGTGTCTTCAGGGAATTCAAATTCCTCAAAATCATCATCAAAATCATCAAACTCGCTGACTCTTTTTTTCTTCAGTACCATTGCCGCAACTGCTCCGGCTGCTGCTGCCGCCGCTGCTCCTACTGCTACAAAACCCCAGTATTTGTTTCTTTTTGCCATAATATACTGCTCCTTTCACTTCTGACCCTCTGGTCATTATGATATATTCCTAAAAATAACCTTATTTTATTGTACTACTTTTTATCTGTAAAAGAAAGGTTAATATTATATTTGAAATTTTTCAATACAGGTTCTGATTTTTCCTCGGATCCTCTGCAGAGCATTATCAATGGATTTTGGTGTTTTTCCCATGATCTCTGCGATCTGAACATAACCGTACCCCCGGAGATAGTAGTCCAGCACTTTATTTTCCATGGGGCTTAAAGCCCTGCTGATCTCTTTTTCCAGAATCCCGGTAGTTTCCCTGTCGATCACCAGAGCCTCCGGATTTTCTGACCACAGACCTTCCAGACTTCCGCTTTCCTCCTCTTCGCTGAGAGACACATAGGAATTCAGAGGAATATGCTTCTGCCTGGTAGAATTTTTTACAGCACTGTACAGCTGTCTGTCTATGCACAGCCCTGCAAAGGTACGAAAAGACGCTTCTCTGTCCGGCCGGTAGTCCTGGACAGCCTTAAAAAGCCCGATCATTCCTTCCTGTATCAGATCGTCTGTCTCTCCTCCGATCAGGTACATGGCTCTCGCTCTTTTTTTGACTGTTCCCTTATATTTTTCCATCAGATAATCTGAGATTTTACTTTCTCCATTTCGGAGTCTCTCAATCAGTTCTTCGTCACTGCACTGCCCGTAACGGCTCATACTGCCTCCGTTTTCCGTATTTATTCTGCTTTCAGTCTCTGACGCACGATTTCATAGGCAAGCACTCCTGCTGCCACAGAAGCATTCAGGGAATCAATGTCTCCTTTCATTGGAATAGAGGCTGTAAAATCACAGGCCTCTCTCACAAGACGGCTGACTCCCTCGCCTTCATTTCCAACGATCATCCCTATAGGACCGGTAAGATTCAGCCTGTACATGGACTCTCCGCCCATGTCTGCACACACAAACCAGATTCCCTTTTCCTTCAGCTCCTCTATGGTACGCACAAGATTAGTCACCTTTGCTACAGGAGTATAGTTAAGGGCTCCCGCTGAGGTTTTTGCAACTGTGGAAGTCAGTCCCACAGAACGTCTCTTGGGAATGATCACACCGTGGGCTCCTGCCAGATTGGCAGTACGGATGATCGCGCCCAGATTATGAGGATCCTCCACATTGTCAAGAAGAACCAGAAACGGCGGTTCTCCCTTTTCCTCTGCCTTTTCCAGAATCTCCTCAACCGTGGAATACTCATAGGCTGCCACCTGAGCGATCACACCCTGGTGGGCTCTTGTCTCACTGAGCTGATCCAGCCGTTCCTTTGACACATAATTGATAATGGTATCTTTTTTGCGCGCCTCTCTGGCTATGGTGCGGACCGGTCCGTCCTGGCAGCCGTCCAGAATAAACAGTTTATCCACGCATCTTCCGGAACGAAAGGCTTCCAGAACCGCGTTGCGGCCTTCTATCTGCTCGCTCATAAAATTTCCTCCCCGATTCCCATACGGATCAGTGTGATCATCCGTGTGTATTCTTCCTTCAAATATAGATACCCTATCAGAGCCTCAAATCCTGTTGCCCTGCGGTAATCTGCCATAGTTGCATGCTTTGCCATAGTAGGAGAATGAGCGTTGCGGCCTCTCCTGTAAACACTTAATTCTTCCGGAGTCAGTTCCTTTTCAATGATCTCCATGATTCCCGACTGGGCTGCCGCCTTTACAAGGCTGCTTGCTTTTTTGTGAAGACGGTTTACCGGACAGTTGCCTTTTTTTACAAGGATTGTCCGGATGATCAGTTCATAAATGCCGTCTCCTATATAGGCCAGAGTCAAAGGAGAATAGCTTCGGATATCCTGTTCCTCCAGATGAAACAGTTCGTTCAGATTACTTAAATTCGTTTCCATTTTACTCCCTCGCGGGTATCCTTAAGCTCGATTCCCATTTCAAGAAGCTGATCGCGGATCTCGTCGGCTCTGGCAAAATTTCTTGCTTTTCTTGCATCCTGACGCTCCTGGATCAGAGCCTCGATATCAGAGTCAAGGGCTTCTTCTTTTTTCAGAACGATCAGTCCAAGAACGTCGCAGAGCTTTACAAGAATATCCAGAAGACTTCCTGCAAACTCTCCGCTGCTCTTTTCATCCACATTTGTATTTGCAAATTTTACAAGCTCGAAAACTGCTGCCAGCGCGTCTGCTGTGTTAAAGTCATCATCCATGGCAGCTTCAAATTTCTGCTGGTAAATATCCGCCTCTTCCAGAAGCTTCTTCTCTGCCTCGCTGGCTGCCTCTGTGTTGGAAGCTTTGCGGTCATTCAGGCGGGCTGCTCCCTCCAGGATACGTTCCAGAGAGTTTTTTGCAGCCTCCATCAGCTCTGCGCTGAAATTCAGCGGACTTCTGTAATGGGCATTCAGCATAAAGAATCTCAGGACCTGCAGATCATACTGCTGGCTGATCTCTCTTACTGTGCGGAAATTTCCAAGAGATTTTGACATTTTACGATTGTCAATGTTCAGGAAACCATTGTGCATCCAGTATTTTGCAAAGATTTTTCCATTGCAGCACTCGCTCTGGGCAATCTCATTTTCATGGTGAGGAAAAATAAGATCCTCTCCGCCTGCGTGGATATCAATTTCTTCTCCCAGATATTTTTTTGACATAACAGAGCATTCTATATGCCAACCCGGACGTCCGTCGCACCAGGGAGAAGTCCAGTAAGGCTCTCCTTCTTTTTTCGGTTTCCACAGAACAAAATCCATGGGATCTTCCTTCTGATCCTCGCCGGAAACCTGCAGAGCGCGGAAGCCTGACTGCAGATCATCCAGATTTTTATGAGAGAGCTTGCCATATTCCTTAAAGTTTTTTACACGGAAATAAACGGTTCCGTCTGCAACCGGATATGCATAACCTTTGTCAATCAGGGTCTGGATCATTTCGATCATGCCATCAATCTCCTGAGTTGCCTGAGGATGTGTGGTTGCAGGTTTTACGTTCATTCCTGCCATATCCTTTTTGCACTCTTCAATATAGCGGCCTGAAACCTCTTCAGGACTTACGCCTTCTTCAATGGCTTTTTTGATGATCTTGTCATCCACATCTGTAAAGTTGGACACAAAATTCACTTCATAACCTTTATATTCCATATAGCGGCGCACAGTATCAAAAATGATCATGGGACGCGCATTTCCAATATGGATCAGATTATAGACAGTAGGTCCGCAGACATACATTCTTACCTTTCCCTCTTCCAGGGGCACGAATTCTTCTTTTCTTCGTGTCATGGTATTAAAAAGCTTCATAATTCCTTTCCTCCGATTTCTGTTTTTCGGTAATGGCAGTTGCCCTGATTCCGGAACTTTAAACTTCTTCCAGAAGGCAGATCGCCTGGGAGGCGATTCCCTCTCCTCTTCCGGTAAAGCCCAGCCCTTCCTCAGTGGTTGCCTTGATATTGATTCTGTCTTCTTCCACGCCCATTGCCTGAACCAGATTTTTGCGCATCTGAGGAATATGAGGCGCCATCTTCGGCTTCTGGGCAATGATCACAGCGTCTACATTTCCCACAGCAAAATGGTGTTGTCTTAAGAGCTCCATAACGTGTGTCAGAAGCTTTACGCTGGATATTCCCTTATAAGCAGGATCTGTATCCGGAAAATGCTTTCCGATATCCCCAAGAGCCGCAGCTCCCAGAAGAGCGTCCATCACAGCGTGGATCAGAACGTCCGCATCCGAATGACCCAGAAGGCCTTTTTCCCACGGAATGTTCACACCTCCAAGGATCAGGTCGCGATTCTCTGTCAGTTTATGTACATCATATCCCATTCCAACTCTCATGGTCATTCTCCTTTCACATCCAGAAGCCGGCTGACTCTTAAAAAGCTCAGTCTCCTTCTCACATAAGGCGCCAGTCTCAGGCTGACAGGCACGATCTCATCGGTCAGTCCGATCTCATAAACACTTTTTTTGCAGCCTGCCAGTTCCATCAGATGAAACAGTTCTTCCTCTTCCGGAAGTTCCTCGATCATCTCTGCGATCATTTCCAGACAGTCTGCCAGCCTGGAGGGATTTATCTCACGAAGAAGCTCCGGATCATTTTCTTTCTGTATTCCTTCCAGAAGGCCTTTGGAGCCGAAATATTTTTCCAGAAGGGCGGAATCTTCTTCACAGGCTTTCAGCTGGCATCGTCCCTCTCTTATAGCGCGGGCAAGCCTTTTATATTCTCTCAGTACAAGAAGAGTTCCAACAGAAACTTTTTCGCCGTGAAGGGCGTCCAGAGGTCCGTTTACCACTTCCATCTCCCAGAGGTGGGAAAGATGATGTTCCGCACAGGAAGCAGGTCTGGAATTTCCCACCATCTGCATGGCAAGGCCGGAAAGGATCAGTGCATACATCAGCTTTTCACAGTCCTCAGGCTGGCCTGAGGCAATTCCTTTCACACAGCTGCAGACTGTTTTCAGGGCTTTTTCTTCCATTTCTATAATTTCACTGCAGATATATTCACCTGTCAGAAGACTGGCTATCTTCCAGTCTGCAAGACAGATATATTTTCCCAGAAGATCTGAAACGCCTGACGCAGTCAGTCTTCTGGGAGCATGAGCAAAAATATCAGTATCAGCAAACACAGCTAAAGGAGCCACTGCCGGTACTGTTTTTTTCAGACCTTTCCAGGTCATTGCCGCAACATTTGATACGAATCCGTCCACGCTGGCCGCAGTGGGAACGGAAATAAAGGGAATTTTGTACTGGTAAGCCAGATATCGGCTGATGTCATGGATGGTTCCGCTGCCTACAGCCAGGATCAGGTCAATATCCTCTTCCATATAATTCTCCACGATCTCCACAGCGTGTTCGTCTGCATGAAGTCCCTCTGCGTCCAGAGTCAGAACCTGACAGCGGTCATAAATATCTTCCATACATTCTTCTGTTGCTTTCAGCGTATTGGTATCGCAGATGAGAAGCGGAGAAATATATTCCTTCAGAAATCCATCTGACATGGCTTCCTCAAGCTTCTTAACAGCACCCTCTTCTATAATGATTTCCTTTACTTCTATATGATGTTCTCTCCCGCACCTGCAAGGTCGGCCAAAGTCATCCGTATCGACTCGCATTTATTTTTTTCCTCCTGATTTCAGATATACTATTACAGTCTGATATTATACATGATTTCCACACAAAAAGAAACCCCCAGATTCCCTCTGAGGATTTCCCATAGCTTCCGCTTTTGTCTTTTTCACACAGTCCCGCCGGATTGCGCCCGGCCATCTTTTTCTGCGTATTTCCTGTCAGATCTTATTTCTCAACAGCTGCAATCATTTCCACTTCGCAGAGAACATTCTTCGGAAGTGTTTTTACAGCCACACAGGAACGTGCAGGCTTGTTTACGAAATATTTTGCATAAATCTCATTAAATGCCGCAAAATCACCCATATCCGCAAGGAAACAGGTTGTTTTTACTGCGTTTGCAAGATCTGTTCCGGCTTCCTTTGCCACAGCCTCCAGATTTTTCATTACCTGCTCAGCCTGAGCTTCAATGGTATCTCCTGCAATCTCGCCTGTAGCCGGATCTACCGGGATCTGTCCGGAAGTAAATAATACTCCGTTTAAAATAATTGCCTGAGAATATGGTCCGATCGCTGCCGGAGCTTTGTCTGTATATACTACGTTCATGTTCAGATCTCCTTTCTTTTTCCGTTCTGCTTTTATTTTATATCAAAAATTTGTAAGGGTCAAGCAAAAAAATTGTATTTTATCAGGTCCCTTCCTTTCAGGAGAGATTCAGATAATTATAGACTACTCCTGAAATACTTCTGATATTGTCAATGGCTTCGCTTCCGCTTTTAAAATCCTCTGACATAACACAGAGAATATAGGTTGTTTTTGGACCATACACAATTGCCATATCGTGCTGATCCGAATCTGTTTCACCTGTTTTGTTGGCTATCGGAATGTCCGCGCTGATCCCTGCCGGAATCTTGGCAGTATTTTTCTGGTTCATCAAAAGCTCCAGCATTTCTGCAGAGGCTTCCTCACTGACACATTCTCCCCGGAAAATTTTTTCCAGAAGGATTCCGCAGTCCCTGACCGTTGTCGTATTATGACCTCCCAGATTCAGCTTCGGAGATGAAGACGGGTGCAGAGTACTCTGATAGGAAGTATTTTCATATCCCTCTTTTTTCAGATATTCATTTACCTTTTCTGCTCCGTCAAGAAAATCATGTTTTTCCGACTGCAGTCTTCCGAGTTCATTACAGGACTCATTATCGCTGACTGTGATCATGTTCCAGAGAAGATCGTCCACTTTTCTTTCTGCTGCCGCACGGTCTGCCTTCATAAACGTTTCCTGATGTGTCAGCGCATCTTCCATATTTTCATAGGTTTCTGCCATCACAAAGGCTTTAATTAAACTGGCAGAGTACAAAAGCGTTTCATTCAGAAGGATTTCTTCACCTGTATTCAGATTTTTTACATAGACGCTCCAGACTCCGTCGTATTCGGAGATCATGGACTCAAGCCGGGGCTCTAAGGTATCCATTCCAAGATTCTCAATATCTGAAACCTTTCCTGTGTCATCTACAGGGAAGCCCTCCGGAGTGGTCCCTTCTGCCTGGACCAGAACACCGTTTTCACCTCCGAAATAGTAAGTTCCTGAAAATTTCTGACCGTTGGATGTCATCTCTATTTCATGATATCCGGGAGTTGTGATCATCCGTCCGTTTTCATCAAAAAAATAATATCCTTCATAGGAAGTCTTATCCACCGTCAGCCCGGTCATATATCTGACCTGGGGCGCCGCAGTAAGCTTTCCCAGATTATTTACCATATACAGCCCGTCAAAGCCGGTCTCCGTCTTTGTTCCGTCATTGCCCGGAACCAAGCAGGTGAGCTCTTTCATCTGGACAATGTGGGGATTTCCGGCTTCAAAATGCCCTGACTGGTCATGATAATAAAAACCGTCCAGAACTGTTCCGTCGATTTCCATATGGTCAAAGTAATGAACCGCTGATTCCTCATGTCTGGTTCCGTCTTCCTTCAGACAGTAAAATCCCTCACTTTTTAAAAGATAGGTTTCCGCCCCGTCTCCAACAGGCTTTATCTGCGCCTCGCCTACTGAGGACAAAATACTTTCTGACTCCTGCTCTGCTGCATATACGGGCATTGTCAGTCCCAGGGACAGACAGAGAATGCCGGCGGTCATTCCACGCCGAAAAAATATTCCAGGCATAATTTTTTATGGTCTGATCAGATTTTCAGGATCAGACGTTCCTTTCTCCCAGAATTTACCGGGGTATTCCATACTTATCCCAATCAGCAGTATTTTACCGCTGCATTTTTTACAGTATACCTGAATCTCATTGGATGTCAAGCACATTACGTTTCCAGAAGTCTTTTAATATGCTTTCCACATTCCCCATTCTGCAGATATGCATATCGTTCCATTCTTCCGGAAAAAGGATGCGGTACTCGGTACTTCTGAATCTTTCGTCCATAAGAAGGATGCAGCCTACATCCTCCTTTGTGCGTATCACTCTGCCGGCTGCCTGCAGCACCTTATTCATGCCGGGAAAACGGTACGCATAATCAAAACCATTTTCTCCCAGCCTGTCATAATGCTTTTTTAAAACCTCCCTCTCTGTATTTACCTGAGGAAGGCCTGTGCCCACAATGGCTGCCCCGATCAGGCGGTCTCCCATAAGGTCGATCCCCTCTGAAAAAATCCCTCCCATAATACAAAAGCCTACAAGCGTGGTTTCTCCCTGTTCTTTAAATTCTTCCAGAAATTCCTCCCTGTCTCTCTCATTCATGGACGGGGTCTGGCACACACATGTTACCCAGTCTGCTGCAAATTCCTGTTCATACACCTGCTTTACATCCTCAAGAAGCTTATAAGAAGGAAAGAATACCATGTAATTGCCTTTTTTCTGCCAGGCCATCCTTGCAATATATTCTGCGATCCTGCGGTATTCCTCATAGCCTCTTCTGGTATATCGGCTGCTTACATCCACACAGGTAAGAATACACCGTTTCTCTGGATCAAAAGGAGAGCGTACATAAATGCCATAGTCATCTTCTCTTGTACTGAGAAGCTTCCTGTAATATTGCATGGGAAGCAGGGTAGCTGAAAAAAACACTGTACTTTTTCCTTTGTTCAGACATTCCTGAAGGTTTGAAGCAGGATTTACACAGAAAAGCCGTATCCTGAATTTTCCGTCTTCTTCCTCTGAGGTATAGATCTCATAATTCTCATCCACAAGCTCTGAGATATTCAGGAAATCCCGCACCTGAAAGTAAAAATCAAGGATTCTGTCCACAACCTCCTGAGAAGGCGGCTCTTCCAGCAGCCTGTCCATTTCTCCCTGAGCCTGAAGCAGAGTCAGGGGCAGGGTGCCTGTGCTTTCCAGGATTCTTTCTGTTTCTCCCTCTTTTTTTATTTCAAGAAGCTGTCTGGCAGCCCGTCCCAAAGCCCGGTAAAGCCGCGGACTGTAGGGTTTTATATACTTCCTGATTTCCATAACATCTTCTCTGGCAAGACAGGCGCTGTACATTTCCCTGCCCCGCTCTGCCAGATTATGAGCTTCATCAATAAGAAAAATATAGTCTCCGGATACTCCGTCTCCAAAAAAACGTTTCAGTTTTACATTGGGGTCAAACACATAATTATAGTCGCAGATGACCCCATCCACCCAGGAGCTGAGATCCAGGCACATCTCAAAAGGGCACACCTTCCACTTTTCTGCCTGTTCCAGGATCTTTTCGCGGCTGAAGGACTGTTCGGCAGTCCACAGTTCATAAACCGCATCATTCACTCTGTCAAAATGACCTTTTGCCCAGGGACATTTCTCAGGCGTACACTCGGTTTTTTCGCAAAAACACAGCTTTTCCTTTGCAGTGATGGTCACCGTCTGAAAAAGAAGGCCTTTTGTCCTCAGAATCTCAAAGGCATCCTGAGCAACGGTTCTGGTAATAGTTTTTGCCGTAAGATAAAAGAGCAGCTCCCCTTTTCCCTCTCCAATTGCCCGCACAGAAGGAAATACAGAGGACATGGTTTTTCCCACTCCTGTAGGCGCCTGTACAAAAATCTGTTTTTTGCTGGAAACAGCATGATAAACGCCGGCAACCATTTCTCTCTGGCCTTTGCGGTAAGGAAAGGGGAATTCCAGATTTTTCATGGAGGCGTTTCTTTTTTCCTGCCATTTCAGCCTGAAGGATACCCATTTATGATATTCTCCTGTAAGTTTCTGATACCAGGCTTCCAGCTCTTCTCTGGAAAAAAATTCCCGGAACCGTCGGATTTCTTCTGTATCCAGATGGGCATACGTCATCTGAACGTCTATTTTTTCCAGATCGTTCTGAAGCATATAGATCCAGGCATAACACATGGCCTGAGCCCTGTGAACCTCCACAGGGCTTTCCAGATGCTCCAGTTTTTTGTAAACGCCTTTGATCTCATCAATACACACGGTTTCTTCTTCTGTAAAAATACCGTCCGCTCTTCCCTCTACCCGAAGGATCAGATCCTCATATTCCGTGTCCTGCTTCAGAGAAACCTCAGGCCGGTAGCTGCTTCCCATCTGCTTTTGAATTTTGCGGTGGATACGGCTGCCCTTCTGCATTGCCTCCTTATCCTGTACGCCGCTTCCGCTGTCCAGATCTCCGCTTCGCAGAATAAATTCCACAAGATTACGGACAGAAATGCGGACTACTTTCTTTTCCATTATTTTTCTACTTCCCCCAAAATCTCCCATTAATAAATATAAGTTCTTCCACTTCTGAAAAGGCGCATACCTGTTTCCAGGTTATGCGCCTTTGACACTTGTAATCGTTTATGCAACTGCAAATTTTGCAATGACTTCATTGAAATGAGTGTTTTCCCCATAGCATCTGACAGTGAGCTTTCTGGTCAGATCCATACTGAGAATTCCCAGAAGGGATTTTGCGTCAATTATAATCCTGTTATATGAAATATCAATGTCAAAATCACATTTACTTGCCGCATTAACGAATTCCTTTACATCCTCTGTGGCATTTAACATAATCTGATGTTCTTTCATTTGTCTCATCCTCCTAATGTTTTCTGCACTAGGCGATATTTTGTCACTCTGTAAAGTATTTGTCAACAGACTTCAAATTTTCTTCATATTTTTCGACTTATTATACAATTTTTTCATGTGTTTTATTATTTTTCAGGTACTTTTTCTAGCTGAATTCCGGCATATTTGAACGAAATTTTAATGGAACAAACTGCCTCTGAAGACCGGTATTTTTCCTTTCCGGTATGGTAATATGGCTGCAGAAGGCCTTCCAGAGATTCTCATACTCATCTGACTGCACCGGATCCGTCTCTTGTGTATTTAATACTGCCTGTATATAAACCGTACATTCTCCGCCCTGCTCATGAGCCAGAACCTTCTGCCTTTTTTTGTCATAGATCATCCAGTTTTCATTTGGAAAACGATCTGAAAAATGGGGCGCCAGAAGTTCCAGGATGTCATTTTCCGGCTGGATTTCCGAAAAAAGTACTCCGCTGCCAATCTCACGGAACCGTACAAATCCATAAAATCTGTGAATCTCATGCCATACCTTGACCTGAAGTGAAGAGACAAGACTCACCGCCGGATCTGCCAGAGCTTCCAGTACCCGCGTATCAATCCTTCCCTTTTCCAGCGCTCTGCGAAGCAAATAAAAAATTGCCGTTCCCTTTTCCGGATGAACAGATGCCGCAGCATAGCACACTGCTTCATAAACCTGTCCGCCAAGCCTGTTTTTTATCGTTCTGGCAACCTTAAATGCCTTGACGGAATCTGAGATGATCTCCAGGTTTTCCGTAAAAAGCTCCGGATAATCCGGCTCTCTGACAGCAATCCCCACGGAAAATCCTCTGTTTCCCCAGCGCCAGCCGTCATAAACAGCCGTAAAGATTCCTTCCATCGTATCGTCACAGATCAGCATTTTCTTTTTATATTCCACAAACGCTCACCCCTTCCATTCCCGGAACAGCCAGATCTGCGTCAAACAGCGACAGCTGTCTGTAGGTAATCCCCGTATCTGCAGGATATTTTCCGGTTCCTGTTTCCAGAATATTTCTTACTATATAATCCTCATCCAGCTTTACCGGATACATCTGCCTTCCATTGCAGGTAATAAAATATACTGCCCTCTTCAGCACCACTCCGATCTTTTTCAAATCAGAAAAATCCAGCGTATGATATCTCCTTGCTCCCAGAATCCTTCTGGCAGATTTCTCGCCGATTCCGGGAACCCGGAGAAGCGTCCGGTAATCTGCCCGGTTGATCTCCACAGGAAAACATTCCAGATGACTGATGGCCCAGTCGCATTTGGGATCCAGGAACAGATTAAAGTTCGGATGCTTTTCTGACAAAAGCTCTTCTGCCCGGAAGCCATAAAACCTGAGGAGCCAGTCTGCCTGATACAGCCGGTGTTCTCTTAAAAGCGGCGGCCCCTGTGGAAGAACAGGAAGATCTTTATCTTCATTCACAGATACAAAAGCAGAATAAAATACACGCTTCAGAGAAAACTGCCTGTACAGCGCCTCTGCCACAGAGACGATCTGGTAGTCACTTTCTCCTGCTGCCCCTACGATCATCTGAGTGCTCTGCCCGGCAGGCACAAATTCCGGAGCATGCCGGTAAAGCACCAGCTCCTGTCTGTTTTCTTCCCTTCTGTTCCGGATCTGTTTCATGGGACGGAGAATCGTAGTCCTGCTTTTATGGGGAGCCAGCTTTTTCAGTCCCTCTGCAGTAGGAAGTTCCAGGTTCACACTCATACGGTCCGCCAGATAACCTGCTTTTTGGATCAGCTCCGGTGAAGCCCCCGGAATTGCTTTCAGGTGAATATACCCCTGAAAATGATATTGTTTCCTTAAAATTTCCACAGAGCGAATCAGCTCTTCCATGGTAGCATCCGGAGAACCCTTTACTCCGGAGCTTAAAAACAGACCTTCAATATAATTTCTTCTGTAAAATTCTATGGTGAGCCTGCTGATTTCTTCCGGGGTAAAGCTTGCCCGCACCACATCATTGGAAGCGCGGTTCACGCAGTATTTACAGTCAAATACACACTCGTTGGTATAAAGGACTTTCAGAAGGCTGATGCACCTTCCGTCTCCTGCAAAGCTGTGGCAGATGCCTGCTGAAATGCTGTTTCCGATCCCTGTCCCGTCCCCTTTTCTTGCAGTTCCGCTGGAGGTACAGGCAACATCATATTTCGCTGCATCTGCCAGTATTCCCAGCTTTTCCATTACTGTCATTGACTCCTGAATAACCATATGGGCCTCCCTAACATTTGTTTGTGATTATTTTAATCCAAACAGACGTTTGTGTCAATCCAATAAAACGGGATGAACTAAAAAAATTCCAGAACAAATCTGGAATTTTTTATTACATAATTATTTCATTTTAAAGCTGTGTTTCCACAAAGATATCATAGATCGCTTTTACAGCAGTCTCAAAATCGCGGTTCTCAACGCCTATGATAATATTCAGCTCACTGGATCCCTGATCGATCATTTTTACGTTTACGTGAGCATGAGCCAGGGCTGCAAATACTCGGCCTGCAGTTCCCCTCTGAGATTTCATTCCCCGTCCCACGACAGCGATCAGAGCAAGGTCTGATTCCATTTCCACAAAGTCAGGCTGTACGGCTCTGTGAATGCCTGCGATCACCTGCTGCTCCTTCTCTTCAAATTCATCCTGATGCACATAAACTGTCATGGTATCAATTCCGGAGGGAACATGTTCAAAATTAATTCCCTGATCTTCAAAAACCTGAAGGATTTTTCTTCCGAAGCCTACCTCGCTGTTCATCATGGATTTTTCGATGTTAATAGAACAGAACCCTTTTTTGCCTGCAATTCCTGTGATCACATATCTTGGCTTGCGGCAGGTGCTTTCCACAATAAAGGTTCCCTTGTCCTGAGGACGGTTTGTATTTCTGATATTGATGGGAATCCCCTCTTTCCTTACAGGGAAAATGGCTTCCTCATGAAGTACTGTCGCGCCCATATAGGAAAGTTCGCGAAGCTCTCTGTAAGTAATCGTTTCGATTACAGCCGGATTCTCCACAATCCTGGGATCTGTTACCAGGAAACCGGAAACATCTGTCCAGTTCTCATAAATATCCGCATGGACTGCTCTTGCCACCAGAGAACCGGTCACATCAGACCCTCCTCTGGAAAATGTCTGAACGGTTCCGTCTTCCTTTGCCCCATAAAATCCCGGAATCACTGCGCGCTCACATTTAGAAAGACGTTTGCCAAGAAGACGGTCTGTTTTCTCCCCGTCAAAGTTGCCGTTTTTATCAAAACGGATCACAGATGCAGCGTCAACAAACTCATATCCAAGATACGCTGCCATAATTTTTCCGTTTAAAAACTCACCTCTGGAAGCTGCGTAGTCTGTGCCTGCCTGCGCTCTGAAATCTGCTTCTATCTGAGCAAACTCTTCCTCCAGGGAAAGCTTAAGATCAAGACCTCTGATGATCTCATAATAGCGCTCTTTGATCTCCTGAAAGATTCCGCCGAACTCTTTCCCCTGGGCAGCTCTGTCATAACATGCATACAGAAGGTCTGTTACCTTTGTATCACCGGAAAATCTTTTTCCGGGCGCAGACGGTACCACATAACGTCTGCCTTCCTCACTGCGGATAATGTCTCCGACTTTACGGAACTGCTCTGCATTTGCCAGAGAACTTCCTCCGAATTTTACCACTTTTTTCATAATACTTCCTCTCACCCTTCTTCATTTAATAGCTGTATCCAAAAAACGCAGCATAATAGAAAATCTGACTTTTATTTTATTGAAAAAGGAAGATTTTTGCAAGTATTTCTTTGATTTTATCGAAAATATAATGATATACTCAAGTATAGCTGCATTACCGCCCGTCACTGTTTACATGTAATGATCCTGCAAGGCGTCTCGGCATAAAAATCCCAGAATCCCGAAACATACAGGGCAAAATGACACCACCGAAAATGATCCGGAATGCATTTCGGTCAGGTTGCCTCAAACGTAAGGAACAGCCTCCGTTTACGCGCAATATTCCTTCATGATATTTTCCAGCGCAGACGCACTGCTGGTATGGCATCTGCATACGGGGATAGATTTTCTCTTTGCCTCTTCCACCGCACAGTTGACCATTTTGTGAGATACTGTGTTTGTAAAAAGAATCAGAAGATCCGGCGCTCCGATTTTCTTTTTCATAGTACCTTTTTCTTTTGCAAAAACTTTTGCCTTACATCCATATCCTTTGCAGATATTTTCATACTGACATACCATACGCTCATTACCGCCCACAATCACAACACTCATATCCCGCTCTCCTTTGTTATTTATAACTAACTTAAAGTTAAAAATTTGAGTTAGCACTTGCTAACTCGTTGTAAACATCTTATCACAGGATTTTTTATTTGTCAAAAGATTTTTGTTCTTTTTTATACTCTGTCACCTCACAGACTGTCAGAACCCTTTCTTTTACATGAAATTTTATATTTTTGCTTCCATAAGAAAGCCCATAGATCCTGTTGGGATCCTCCTGATAGCCCGGTCTGGGATCGTTTTCCAGAACCTCTGTAAGAGCCGCTCTCTGTTCCTCTGGAATTTTCTCCAGAAGCTCCTCCGGAAACTCTACGGCAAGTCTGCTCCTTTCAATCTGATCGGTAAATCCTCCCGCTGCGCCGGGATGACTTTCCACATAAGGAAGGTACGGTTTAATATCAAAAACAGGAGTGCCGTCCATAAGGTCTGCGCCCGATACATGAAGTATGATTCCCAGTCTTGGATGCTGCTCCACCTTTTCAAGCCGGACGCAGGACAGCCCCAGATGATTTGGGCGAAAGGGGGATCTGGTGGCAAAAACACCTTTCCGCACATTTCCTCCCAGTCTGGGAGGACGTACTGTAGAGGACCAGCCTTTTTCCACTGCCTCTGAAAACTGCCAGATCAGCCAGATATAATCATACTCCTCAATTCCGCGGAAGGCTTCCGGCCTCCTGTATTCCGGCTCAAAAATAATCTGAGCCTTCTGCTTTTTCAGCCATCCGCTCTGATGAGGAACACCAAATTTTTCCGGAAAGTCATTGTGGATCCGCGCAATGATCTGCAGACTGTGTTCAGATTTTGGCATTATTTCAGACATTATTTCCCCTCCCACAAAATTTTACCGGTCAATCACTTCTACCGGAGTATCATCTTTTTTATCAAGATCATTTATGTATTTTTTTGTTTCTTTTACAATTACATTGGATAAAAGAAGTACCGCCACCAGGTTGGGAATTGCCATAAGCGCATTCAGAATATCCGCAACTGTCCATACCAGATTCAGTGAAACTACCGGGGCCACTGCCGCAACAATAATATAAACCACTCTGTATGGAATCAGTCCCGCTTTTCCGGCAAAATATTCCACACACCTCTCTCCGTAATAGGCCCACCCGAGAACGGTTGAATACGCAAAGGAAATAATTCCCACAACCAGGATAAAGGGGCCCAGTACCGGAATCTGCTGAAATGCCAAAGTGGTAAGGATTCCTCCGTCCGTAATATTTGACATATCAATGGACGGATTTTTCATAATACTGGTCACAAGGACCAGACCTGTCATCAGACAGACTACAACTGTATCCCAGAAGGTTCCTGTGCTGGATACAAGAGCCTGGCGCACCGGGTTTCTTGTCTGCGCTGCTGCGGCGGCAATAGGCGCGGAGCCAAGGCCTGATTCATTGGAAAAAAGTCCTCTGGCGATTCCATACTGCATTGCCATCATGATCCCTCTTCCAACCAGTCCTCCTGCAGCAGCTCCCGGAGTAAAGGCAAGCCTGCAGATGGTTTTGATTGCCGGAATGATAAAATCAAAATTCAGTCCCAGAATGATCACACAGCCCAGGATATAAAAAGCTGCCATAAAAGGAACCAGTTTTTCACATACATTTGCAATGGAGCGGATTCCCCCGAAAATAACCAGCGCTGTCAAAGCTGCGACTACGATTCCCACCAGCGCCGGAGCAATATGCAGATTTTCCTCACAGACAGTGGCAATGGCATTTACCTGTGTGGCGCAGCCGATTCCAAAAGAAGCGAAGCCTGCCAGAAACGCAAAGATCATTCCCAGCCACTTCATGTTCAATCCGCGTTCCAGAGCATACATGGCTCCCCCCTGCATTCTTCCGTCCTTTGTCTTCACACGATATTTCACTGCGATCAGAGATTCACTGTATTTGGTTGCTATCCCAAAAACACCGGTGATCCAGCACCAGAAAACAGCACCGGGTCCTCCCAGAGCCACAGCGGTTCCCACACCGATAATATTTCCTGTGCCAATGGTAGACGCCAGTGCGGTGGTCAGAGCGCCGAACTGACTGACCTCTCCTTCTGCGTCCGGATCTTTTGTCACAGACAGTCTGATTGCCTTTCCAATCTTCCTCTGTATAAATCCTGTCCGTACTGTCATAAAAATATGAGTTCCAAGAAGCAGAAGGATCATCCACCATCCCCAAACCATCTTGTCGATCTGATTGATCACATTTACTATCGTATCAAACATAAAAATCTCCTTTTTCTTTTTTAACGCCTTTCTTTTATATCTGCCCTTCCTGCTGCATCCATGCTTTCAGTGCACTGAGATTCCTTTTGGCATCTTTTTTTCCCAGTTCATATACCTCCTGAATTTTTTCCAGATCACTTTCCATCCTTCCCACGGTCAGTCTTCGGCTAGGCCGGATCACAAAAGCCTCTCCGGATTTTTCCATAGCGCGGATATCTTCCAGGGTCTGATTATATACCTTATGCCTGTTCTTCAGGGCGTCCACAAATCTGGGATATCGGTGATAATAAATTTCTGCCAGTTTTACCATTTCCGGCTCTTTTACAAAACCTTCTTCTCTGGTAAGTACCACCACATTCCTTTTATACCCCATTCTCTGGAACGGGCTGACCGGAATACTGTCTGTACAGCCCCCGTCCAGAAGCTTTCTGCCTTCCCAGTCAACAATCCGTGATACATAGGGCATGGATGCCGAAGCCCTCATCACATCTACCTGATTCAGCATATCTGTAATTCTGATATATTCTGCCTTTCCGGTTTCCAGATTGGTGCACACTGCATAAAACGCTGTATCCGATTTAAAAAAAGCTTCATAATCATAAGGATCCAGACGCTCCGGAATCTCATGATAACAGAACTGTTTTCCCACGACTTCCCCTGTGTGTACCAGACTCCACAGACTCATAAAATGTTTGTCATTCCTGTATTTTTTATAATACCGGATACTTCTTCCCTTCTGGCCTGACACAAAGGAACAGCCATGGAGCGCCCCTGCAGAAACTCCGATCACTCCGTCGAAATGAATCTGATTTTCCAGAAACACATCCAGAACCCCTGCCGTATAAATCCCCCTCATTGCTCCGCCTTCCAAAACAAGTCCTGTTTTCATCTGACGCCTCGCCTTTCTCTTATCCAGTAATCCCTGATCCGTTCCCATGCTTCTCTGTAGCTTATATGATTTTCTGTTGCAAAAGCTGCCGCACTTTCATATTCCGGATAACATCTTCTGCTTCCGTCCGGAAGTGTGCAGATTTTTACTGTCACCACTGCCTCAGGCATGGAAAGCTTTTGAATCTCTCTTTTTAGAACTGAACGTTCCATCCGGCTTCTCCGAATACCAATGGTAGTGGTCTGTCGGAAAAGAATTTCTTCCAGAGCAAAAATGTCCTGTTCTGCACAGATCACTGACAGAATCCATGCCGGGCGGTTTTTTTTCATATAAGCCGGCATATAATACACGTCTCTGGCTCCCGCTCCAAAAAGAAGATTCATTACGTTTCCAAGTTCCTCTCCGGTACAGTCGTCCACATTTGTTTCCAGTTTCCAGATCACATCCTTCTGCACCTGATCCTCTTTTTTCTTTTCCGGAGTGATCAGCATTGCCCTTAAAATTCCCGGACATGCATATTTCCGTTTGCCTGCCCCGATTCCGGTTTTATCCACTGTGAATTTTTCCGGAAGACAGTCTGATGTTTTTATGGCTGCCACAATAGCTGCCCCGGTAGGCGTTACCAGTTCCCCCTCAATGTCCGTGATCTTTAAAGTAAGCCGGTTCTGCTGCACAATATTCACAACTGCAGGCACCGGCACCGGAAGTGTTCCGTGCTGACAGCGTACAAAGCCTGTTCCCTCACAGAGCTTTGGCACGATCACTTCCGTAATGTCCAGATCATCCAGGCACACTGCTGCCGCTGCAATATCCACTATGGAATCCACTGCTCCTACCTCATGAAAATGCACCTGTTCCTCTGATACTCCGTGAGCTTTTGCCTCTGCCTTTGCCAGAATCTGAAAAATATGAAGCGCAGTCTCCTTTGCCCGGTCTGTCATCTCTGAATTCAGAAGAATCTCGCGGATTTCTTTCATTCCTCTGTGTTCATGAATATGCCCATGGTCATGTCCTGATTCCCCGGTATGGAAACTTCTGTGCCCGTGGGCTGTTTTTTCCGTATGCAAATCTTCCATTCCACGATCCGGTTCTTCTGTATAAAAAGGTTCCTCCTCATGACCCGGTTCTTCTGTGTGAGCATGTCCCTTCCCATAATCAGATTCTTCTGTGCAAAAATGTCCGTTAGCTGTCTCTGTACAGTCATGTACATGTGTATGCTCTTCTGTATGGACATGATGAGCCTGCTCTATGCTGTGACCATGAAGATATTCCATATCATGGTCATGATTCTCATGGTTTTTATCCAATATCACAGAAAAATCACAGGCATCCAGCCCGGACTTTTTCACCCGGGTGATCTCTGTACGAAATCCGTCAGCCCGGATACTGGAAAGCGCTTTTTCCAGCACCTTCTGATCTGCTCCCAGGTCAAGAAGCGCTGCAACCGTCATATCCCCGCTGATTCCGGAATAACATTCCAGATATAATGTCCTTCCCATAAATCTCTCCTTTATTTTTCTCTGAAACCAAGTCTGTTGATCTGCGTTGCTATATAGCCAGCCCCATAGCCATTATCAATATTGACCACTGCAATTCCATTGGCGCAGGAATTGATCATTGTCAGAAGGGCTGAAAGTCCATGCATACTTGCTCCGTAGCCTACAGAAGTAGGAACTGCGATCACCGGTTTATCTACCAGTCCTCCCAGCACGCTGGCAAGGGCGCCTTCCATACCGGCAACAGCAATCACACAGTTTGCCTCCTGGATCACATCAAGTCTGGAAAAAAGTCTGTGGATCCCGCTGACTCCTACATCATAGATCCTTTCTACTTCTGAGCCAAAATATTCTGCAGTCTGGGCAGCTTCTTCAGCCACCGGAATATCAGCGGTTCCGGCAGTACATACTGCAATCTTTCCCACGTGTTCCTTTTTTTCTTTTTCTATCTTGATGATATGTGAGATTTCATCATATTCCGTCTGAGGAAACAGTTCCTTTACCAGTTCATACTGATGCCTGGACGCTCTTGTTCCAAAAACCTCACCGTTTTCCTCATACAGTTTTTTAAATATTTGCGTAAAATGAACGTCTGCCTTTCCGCTGCAGAAAATCACCTCCGGAAATCCGCTTCGAATCTCTCTGTGAGAATCCAGCTTCGCATAATCCATTTCCTCAAAAGGCTGCTTTCGAAAATAATGCTCTGCCTCCTCCAGCGTAATCTCATTTTGTTTAAATTTTGTCAGTACCTCTCTTGCTTCCATTTTTATCTCACCTTAACTCCCGCTTTATCCCTGTCAGTTTCTGTAAATCCCGTCTTTTAAAAAGCCTGTTTCTGAATAAACAGTGCCTGATTTTGCTGCAAAATAAAAACAGGAAAGCCGCCCGGCTAGTGCCACGCACCTACTTCCGGCATTCTCCCTGTTATCTTCGTTTCCCGAATAACTCCGGCTTCACCCCGGTACAGTATTACAGAAATAACTATAGCATATTTCCCTTCCAAATTAAATAGTTTTTTATATTCCTCAGACTGTTGTTTCCGCAGGCAAAAGGCAGCGCAGACAGCAACTTATTTCTTGACAGTTTACCTGAAATATGCTATCTTTCTCATTAATAAACAGAAAGGATGTGAATTTTGCGTGGAAGACAATTCCGATGAAAATCATACTACAAATATTACGGATTCCCGCATTGTCATTATGTATATATAGAGGTATAGCTTGTGAGCATGCTTACAGGCTATACCTTTTTGTCATTTTATACTGCCTGCAGGCAGATTTACTTATTAACTTACAGAAGGGAATTAAAATTTAATCATGATAGGATCTGTTATACTCATTATTGTTTTTACATTTTTGAATGCAGTTTTCGCCAGCGCGGAAATCGCCGTTATCTCCATGAATGAAGCCAAACTCAGGCATCTGGTAGATGACGGCAACAAACGGGCAAAAAAGCTTTCTCTCCTTACAGAACAGCCGGCCCGATTTCTTGCCACCATTCAGGTTGCCATAACTCTGTCCGGATTTCTCAACAGTGCGTTTGCATCTGACAACTTTGCAGGTGTGATCGTAGATGCCCTGATCTCTGTGGGTGTTCCGGTTCCCAGAGCAACCCTGAACTCTATTGCGGTTATTATCATTACCATTGTTCTTTCCTATATCAGCATTGTATTCGGCGAACTGGTACCGAAACGGATTGCCATGAAAAACTCCGAGGCTCTTTCCCTTGGACTTGCCCCTACCCTTTATGGAGTCTCCAAGGTCTTTTCGCCTCTGGTGTCTCTGCTGACAGGATCTACCAACCTGATCCTGAAGCTTATGGGCATCAATCCTGCCGAAGATGACGAACAGGTAACAAAGGAAGAAATCCAGATGATGCTTATGGAGGGAAATGCCCAGGGTGTCATTGATACACAGGAAAACGAATTTATCCAGAATATTTTTGATTTTCATGATATTACTGCGGAACAGGTCTGCACACACCGTACGGATGTAATTGTCCTGGACACAGAGGATTCTCTTGATGAATGGAAAAATATCATTTATCAGAATCGCCACAGCTACTATCCGGTCTGTCAGGAAACCAAAGAAAATATCATCGGTATCCTGGATACCAAAGCCTATTTCTGTCTGGATGAACGCACCAGAGAAAACATTCTGACAAAAGCCGTAAAGCCTGCTTATTTCATTCCGGAAAGCATGAAAGCAGCAAAGCTTTTTGATCACATGAAGCAGTCCCGGAATTACTTTGCAGTTCTTCTTGATGAATATGGCGAAATGTCCGGTATCGCTACTCTCCACGACCTGATTGAAGAGCTGGTAGGCGATATTTATGAAGAAAACGAGGAGAATCCGGAAAAAATACAGCAGATTTCTCCAAATTCATGGCTGGTCCGGGGCGATGTGGAAATGGATGATGTGGCTGATACCCTTCACCTTACTCTTCCGGAGGGCGACTATGACACCTTTAATGGTTTTATCTACAGTATTATTGACAGTATTCCGGAGGACGGCAGCCAGTTTACCTGTGAAAGCAACGGCATGATCATCCATGTAAAATCCGTTGCCAAGCATAAAATCGCAGAGGCTGTTGTAGAACTGCCGGAAACTAAAAAAGAATCAGATGAGGAAAATTAAATAATTTATAATGGAAAAAAGGGGGCTATCGGTTAATATCGATTTTTCACTTAAATCTTAAAATACGAATCTTCCGTAGAAATCAGTATTTTTAACGATAGCCCTAAAAAATGAGATACCCTGTAAAAAATACAGAGTATCTCATTTTTTTATGGCAAGGCTCAAAATTTAGAATTTATGAAATCATTTGAAAATGCCTTAGTGCATCTTCTATAGCTTCTTCCTTTTCTGCGGTAACTTGTGGCACTCTTGTTTTTCCTTCCCCCAGATTATAATTGATTCTTTCAATAATTCCATATTTTCTTTTTACCTGTGCTATGTATAGGTTTGTTACATTCATTCCGTAATTTTTCAATACATACTCTTTAATCTCTTCATAGGTAGCCTTACTCTCTGCCCTTGATAAATCCATTTCATCAAGATTGATTTCAACCTCAATATGCGGTGTTGACTTTAGCTTGGACAATAAAACGCACGTCTCCACATGTGTGGAGTTTCTGAACCCAGTAACCGAAAAGCAGATTTTCCTCTTGGCGGGAAGCTGTTTTGTCCTGCCAGTTCTTTAATTCGCCTTTTCAAAACAAAGTTCTCTGTAATACTCTACACTGTGTCAGCCAGCTCTACAATGACGTATTGCTAACAATAAAACTCTTGAAGATAAATCTGCAAGAATTTTAGTCTTAGTAATACCACATCCGTCTTACCATACTTCCATTCTTAAATAATACCACAATTTCATTTGATGTGATTGCCCAAATGCGATCTACATACAGGCTTACCAGTTCATCTTCGTATTTCTTATATTTTGAATATCCTTTGATTGGCCTGAATCGAGAAGCAATCCACTTATCTGTATTATTTTTCAAAAGTAATTGACATAGCTTTTCCGCCAATTCATAGTACGCATTCATTTCTCTTGCGTAATATTCCATCAAATTCTCCTTTGCCCAAAATCCCTGCACATTTTCATGGAGTGCCTTTTCGATTGCCTTTTTATGATTCAGCATCTGTTGTGCAATGCTTCTTTGCTCTTTTATGTCCGGATGGTCAGGAACGGGGAGAGCTTGCTTCATGACAGCGTATGCGTTCCATACTTCCGTATGCAGCGCCTTCTCTGAAATCGTGTATCCTGTTCGACACACTCGACCGGCATTTTTTATATAGCTGCCACATTTCCATACAATATCTCTGTTCCCGGCAACTCTTCTTGTTACCCGCATATAGGTACTCCCGCAATCATAGCATAACAGTTTTCCTGTGAGTGCATATTGAGTGACTTTTCCTTTCAATTGTCTCTTAACATAACTGCGCCACAATCTTTGTTCTTGGACCCCGTAGAATACTTCTTTTGAAATAATCGCCGGATGATTGTCCTCCACAAAGTATTTGGGAAGTGTCCCATTATTTCTTACCCTTTGCTTTGTCAAAAAATCTGTTGTGTAGGTTTTTTGCATCAATGCGGCACCAATGTATTTCTCATTGGAAATCATTTTATCGATAACGGTTGGTTGCCATACGGTTTTACCCATTACGGTTCTTCTTTGATGTTGTTCCAGATATTTTTTAATCTGAACACCACTGCAGCCGATTAGGTACAGTCGGAAAATTTCTTGAACAACCGCCGCTTCCTCCGGAACAGGCTGCAGTTTTCCGTCCGGACCTTTTGTATATCCCATAAAGTGGTTGTAGTTAATAGTGGGTTCGCCTTTTTCATACTTGCTTCTCAAACTCCAGCGAATATTTTCGCTGATATTCCGACTTTCCTCCTGCGCCTGACTGCTCAGTATCGTGATAAGAATTTCACCGGTGCTTTCCAGCGTATTGATATTTTCTTTTTCAAAATACACCGCAATATTTTTGCTTTTCAAATTCCGTATTGTTGTAAGAAGATCCACGGTGTTTCTCGCGAAACGACTGATGGATTTGGTAAGGAGCAGATCTATTTTACCGGCTTCGCAGTCCTGTAACAATCGCAAAAAACCGTCTCGCTTTTTCTTTACCGTGCCGCTTGTGCCTTCATCAGCGTAAACACCGGCCAATATCCAACCTTCTCTCTTTTCAATCATCGCCTGATAGTAGGTTATCTGCCTTGCATGTACTCTAGTTATAATATTTTCTTAAGCACATACAGTAACGCATCAATATGCTCTTTCTCTAAAATCAAAGGAGGCAACAGGCGAATCACATGTGAACCTGAAGGAATTACGATAATTCCCGCTTCTTGTAAAGCATTTATATAGTATGCGGCAGGTACAGACAGTTCAATTCCTTTCATAAGCCCCAGTCCGCGCACCTCTTTGATCACAACTTTTTGAGCGGCCAATTCGGACAATGCCTTATCTAAATAGGTCGTCATAGCCCTGACATTCGCCAATATGTTATACTGTTGATAAAGCTGGAATACAGCAGTAACGGCTGCAGCGGCCAGAGGATTGGAGCCGTAAGTTGTGCCATGATCTCCTGCACACAATACACCGGTTGCTGCCCCTCTGGTTCCAATTGCACCTACCGGAATTCCGCATCCCAAAGCCTTTGCCGAAACCACAATGTCGGGAGCAACGTCGTACAGCTGATACGCAAACATATTTCCGCTTCTGCCCATACCACATTGAATCTCATCCAAAACCATCAAAATTTTGTTCTCATCGCAAAGCTTTCGGACTCCTTTGATAAAGTACTCAGTGGTAGGATAAATTCCGCTCTCACCTTGTACTGTTTCCATAAAAATTGCACAGGTATTTTTTGTAATCAGGCGTTTAACGCTGTCCAGATCATTGAAATCGGCAAATTTAACATGAGCAAGCATAGGAGCAAAAGGTTCCTGATAGGTTGCTTTCCCTGTTATGGATAACGCCCCCATAGATCTGCCGTGAAAGGATTTTTTCATGGCAATGATCTCTCCATTATGATTATTATGCTTCAAAAAATGATATTTCTTAGCAATTTTAACCGCACCTTCGATTGCTTCCGTTCCAGAATTGGTGAAAAACACCTGCTCCATGCCAGATGCCTGATTGAACAGCTTTGCAGCTTCAATCGCAGGAACATTATAAAAAAGATTAGAGGTGTGTAGCAGCTTCTCCATCTGTTCTTGCAGTGTACATGTGTAATTCGGATCGTGATATCCCAAAGCACACACACCGATTCCAGACCCGAAATCCAAATACCGTTTTCCCTCTGTATCATAAAGGTACATACCTTCGCCATGATCCCATACAATGGGATAACGATTATATACAGGAACAAACTGCTGATTTGCTTGTTTGATATAAGGATTCATTTCAGTTCTTTTCCTCCTCTACTTCAATTTTAAATACATTGATTACATCCACATCTGGACAGCAGAATACAATGGAGCCATCTGGTTGGCTGGGGAGTTTTCCCCCATACCGCAGAATGTCAATGTAAGGGAAAGCCACGTGCATGGCCATTGGGCAGAGAGCGCCTCTTTCGGTATCAAAGTCAAAGGTATCTCCAATTCGATGACCACGATGGCACCCCATGTGCCCCTTTTGATCTATTAAACTGATTTTAATTTTAGGCTTTTTCATCGTTAATTTCCTCCAAAAATTGTTCAATGGGAATTCCCTTGTATTTGTCAGTATCATGTAGATTAGCATAAATAATTTTTTCGAGTTGTCTCATTGTACTTTGTACGCTCTCCAAAATCTGACCTAATTTTAAATAATGCCCTACTACAATCGCCATAAAAATATCCCCTGTACCTGGAAAACGCACCGGTATTTCTTCATAAGGAAGCAAGATACACGAATTTTTCGGAGAACTTTTTACAACAGTAAACATTCTTCCATTGATATTTGCGCTTGTAATCACAACGGATTTGGCACCAAGCGTATGTAGTCGATTTGCGATTACTTCAATTTCCGGTTCAGAGTAAGTGTGTTTAACTGTGTATTCGGATAAAAAGCACGCCTCCGTAATATTGGGGACAATCACATCTGCAATAGAACACAACCGTTTCATGTAAGTGACTACTTGATTTGTTACACCATTGTATCGTTTTCCGTCATCTCCCATAATTGGATCAACAAAAATCGAAGTACCTGATTTTTGTTGTTCCTTACAGTATTCATATACAAGAGATGACTGCCTTTCCGACACAATAAATCCAGTACAGATTGCATCGAAAGAAAACATTAGTTTCTTCCATACCAGAAGCGTATTTTCCATATATTCTGTTGTATCCAGAATATCAAACTGACCATAATCCAGAGTGTTGGAAACAAGTGCAGTAGGCAAATTGAAAGTTTCAAATCTCAAGTGAGACAAAACAGGAATCATGACAGATAAGGCGACCTTGCCATAACCTGCCATATCATTGATCAATAAAATTTGAGTTTGCTTTTTATCTGCCATAGCCATATTTCCTCAGTGACCGAAATAACAAAGTCTGCACAGTGTTTTTCCTGACTCTGTTTGAAAAATCTTCTGTAATGTGGTTTCTATTATGTTTTTTCCCAGATTATCTTCATAAAAATTTACCAAAAAATCTGCTTCCACAAGAATCTGATAGTCAATACCATCTATATCTGCGTAGGTATGATGGTGTCCTACTAAATAGCAGATTCGATTGATGTCTGCTTCCTCAAATCCCAGCTCTCCCAACATTTTGCGGGCATAAAAAGGACCTTCTTGCTCCTGTAATCTCCCACTGGACATCCCATACTTTTCTTCTGCCGGCCGAATACCAATATCATGAACCAATGCGGCGCATTCGGTCAAAAACTGACTATGCCCATCCAACTTTTCCATACGACCAATCATCTGTGCAAAACTGTGAACTTTTATCAAATGATGAATGCGTTGTGGATCATTCTGGTTAAAATGAATCATCTTCCGCATTAACATATCAATTATACTTTCCTGATACATAATACCCTCCTATTCCATTTCTTTTTTCAAACAAAGTGCCATCAGTTCCTTTCCTCCATCTGTTTGAAAAATTTTCTTTATATACTCTGCTTTTTTATAATCTGGCCGGTTTTCATAGCAGTTTACAATTAGATCGGCTTCCATCAAAAGTTGCAATAGTTTATTTTTGGGCTTGTCATAATCATGATGGCAATTCACCAGTTCAATGATTTTCGGAACATACGACGGAAGATAATTGGCCGATTCTAAAAAGCGAGTCACAAGGATAGATACCACCTGTTTCTGATTGTTCTGACTGGCATCCCCGTTATAATGTTCTTTGCAATATTTAATTGCCACATCATGTAAAATGGCTGCTGCTTGCAAAATTTGCTGATCTTCAACAGAGATTTTTTCTTGCTCACCAAACAGCTTGGCTAATGCATAAACCTTAAGGATATGTTGCGTACGTCTACAATGTCCTTCTTCATAGCACAATACACTGTATAAAAGATGGGTTTCATTATTAATCACGTTGACAAGTATCCTTTCTTGAAAAATTTTTATATCTCTTTATAAGAATAAAGCATTTTTCATCAGTTCTGTGTTGCGCTTGCAACACCTACCACAAAATGCTATACTTTATCTCAGAAGAAAGGAGAGACAATATGCAACTTAATTTCAAACAACTTGCTTCGCTCCCAATCTTCAATGGTATTTGTGAAGAGGATCTTCCAGCCATGTTGAATTGTTTGGGAAGCTTCCAAAAAAATTATCAAAAAGATGAAATTATCCTTTTGGAAAGTAATGAGGTTCGAAGTGTTGGCATTATATTGTCTGGCATCGTCCATATGGTTAAGGAAGATTCAGAAGGCTACCAGACACTCCTTGTAGCAATGAAAGATGGTGAGCTTTTTGGGGAATCTTTTTCTTGTGGAAGCCATTTAAATGCACATGTTAGTTTTTTCGCAGCTGCACCCTGTACAGTTCTATTTTTACCTTTCCATAAAATTATTCACTCATGTAAAATGAGCTGTACCTTTCATCATCGGTTGATTGAAAATATGGTTCAACTGATAGGAGACAAAAATGTTCAGCTGATGCACAAAATTGAAGTAATCTCGAAAAAAACTCTACGAGAAAAAATTCTTACATATTTACAGCAACAAGCCCTTGATCAAGATAGCAGGCAATTTACCATCCCCTTAAGTCGACTTGAATTGGCTAAATATCTATGTGCCGACCGCAGCGCGTTAACTCGAGAACTATCTTATATGCAAAAGGATGGACTGATTTCTTATGAAAAAAACACATTCCAACTGTTATAATTGAATACTACAAGCTCCCCATTAAATAATCTACAGCATCAAACAAAGAAGAATCCATGTTGCACACGCAACATGGATTCTTCTTTGTTTGTGTTACACTCCTTATAGTCATCATGTAGTTATTTAAGTATAAGGAGGAAAATATATGGGCTTTCATATTACTGATATGCAACTGAATGTATTATTTCAGACATGGCAAACAAATTACCATATCTATGCTCCCCGCAACTTTTCTGGCGGCGGACGCTTTTCTGATACAGATTGTATCCGTTATGGAAAAATTGAACATGCTGACGAAATCGTGTTCGACAAAAAATCTGATTATTCCTTCAAGGAAGTGCTGACACCCGTTTCTCAAACCCTGTTCTTCTTTACGGAAGGGCAAACCAAAGAAGCCGATTTTCCCCAAAAAGGCGCAGTCATTTTCTTGCGTAGCTGCGACCTATATGCTCTTAAGCGGCTGGACGATATGTACCTACACAACAGTCCAGCAGATTATTACTATCAGCATCTGCGGGATAACATTAAGATTGTGCTGATGGGCTGTGAACATTCCTTTGAAAATTGCTTCTGCGTCAGTATGGGAACCAATGTAAGCACTAAATATGATATGAGCATCGACCGCCAGCCTGACGGCACCTATCTGGTGGACTGTAAGGATGAGGCATGGGTGAAACAGTTAGTACAAGCTGGATGTGAACAGCAGGAAGTCATCCCTGCTCATGTCACTGAAAACCAAGTTACAGTTCAAGTCCCTGAAAATCTGACCGCAGAGGTGACCAAAAGTACTATGTGGGAGGAATACAATAGCCGCTGCATCAACTGTGGACGTTGCAATTTTGTCTGTCCTACCTGTACCTGCTTTACTATGCAGGATCTCTTTTATAGTGAGAATGGCAAGGTTGGAGAGCGCCGTCGTATCTGGGCCTCCTGTATGGTAGATGGCTTTACCGATGTGGCCGGTGGCGGCAGTTATCGGAAAAAAAACGGAGAACGGATGCGGTTCAAGCTACTGCACAAGGTACTGGACTACAAACAACGCAATGGCTATCACATGTGTGTGGGTTGCGGACGATGCGACGATATCTGTCCGGAGTATATCTCATTTTCAGGTTGCATCAACAAATTGCAGAGTGCTATGACGGAGGTGACTGAACAATGATGAAAAATGATTATATTCCTTTCCCATCCAAAATTTTGGAAGTAATTCGGCACACAAAAATTGAGTATACGTTCCGTATGGAGTTTCAAGGAGATGTTAAGCCGGGACAGTTTTTTGAAGTGTCGATTCCTAAATATGGAGAAGCTCCTATATCAGTCAGTGGTATTGGAGACAACTTCGTAGATCTAACCATTCGTCGAGTGGGCAAGGTTACCAATGAAGTTTTTGAACATTATGTGGGTGATACTCTTTTGCTGCGTGGTCCCTATGGGAATGGATTCGATGTATCAGACTATGCAGGTAAGGACATCATCGTCATGGCTGGCGGAACTGGTCTATCGCCTGTTCGAGGAGTGGTGGATTACTTTTTCAATCATCCAGAGCAGCGGGGGCATATGACTCTGATTGTAGGCTTCAAAACGTCGCATGACATTCTTTTCCGCAACGATCTGAAGCTCTGGAAAAAAAACATGGACATCATCCTTACGGTAGATTGTGCAGAAGAGGATGTTGCCTGTCATGTGGGCCTTGTTACTCAGTACATCCCTCAAATCAAACTGGATAATGTGCAGAACACAGTGGCTGTTGTAGTAGGGCCTCCTGCCATGATGCGCTTTTCCGTGCAGGGATTACTGGATATTGGACTTCCAGAAGAAAATGTCTGGATTTCTCAGGAACGGAAAATGTGCTGCGGTCTGGGCAAGTGCGGTCACTGTAAGATTGGGGACACCTATGTTTGCCTGGACGGTCCAGTATTTAACTATACCAAAGGGAAATTTTTAGTAGATTAAGGAGGGGTAACATGGATATCAACACAAAAATACTAAAAAAGAATGCGTTTCGTGTCACTAAAGAACGTGGTATGACTGCTTCCAGAATCCGTGTTCCCGGTGGTCATCTGGATGCCAAATATCTGAGCCAAATTCAGCATATTGCAGAAACTTTCGGAAATGGCACAGTTCATATTACCAGCCGACAGGGATTTGAGATTCCTGGTATTCCTTTTGAAAAGATGCCAGAGGTTAATGCTGCCCTTCAAAGCCTGATTGACGGTTTGGAGATCAATCAGGATGAAGTGGGCTGCGGCTATCCTGCTGCTGGAACCCGAAATATCACCGCTTGCGTGGGCAACCGTGTCTGTCCATTCGCCTGTTATGATACCACTGCGCTTGCCCAGCGTATTGAAAAAGCTGTTTTCCCCAACGATCTCCACTTTAAGATTGCTCTGACTGGTTGCCCCAATGATTGTGCCAAAGTACGTATGCATGACTTTGGCATCATGGGTATGACAGTACCTCATCTTGAGTCTGATCGTTGTGTTAGCTGCGGGGCCTGTGTAAAAGCCTGCAAAAAGAAATCTGTTGAGGCTCTGAAGCCAGTCAACTTCCGTCCTCAACGAGATGAGCGGCGATGCATTGGCTGTGGAGAATGTGTTTTGGCCTGTCCGAATGCTGCATGGACTCGTAGTGAAAAGAAATACTATAGACTTACTTTGCTGGGTAGAACTGGCAAAAAGAACCCGCGTCTGGGTGAAGATTTCATCAAGTGGGTGGACGAAGACAGTATTATCAAAATCATTCTCAATACCTACGACTATGTGAAGGAGTACATCGACCCCAATGCTCCCGGCGGAAAAGAGCATATTGGCTACATTGTAGACCGTACTGGTTTTGAAGAGTTCAAACGATGGGCCTTGCGGGATGTCACTCTGCCAGAGATTGCAGAAGTTATGACTCCCATGTATTGGAAAGGTATAACATATTGATATATAACAGCTTGAGAGATTTTTGAAGGACACTTAAAAGTATTTTTTTTATAAAATAGATCATCAGAAAACATACAATGAATCACTCATACTCTCTATTGAAACATCAAGCTATCTTTTAATAAAAATTGATTCTTGCTGTACTCAATAATTCCGTCTTTTTGCATTTTTGAAAGCTCGTTACACATGGTACTGCGGTCCACATTCAGATAATCAGCTAACTGTTGGCGGTTGTAGGGGATCAAGAAAGAATTGCTCCCGGCGCGTTTGGCGCATTCCGAAAAATAGGACATCAACCGCCCCCGAATGGATTTGGAACTGGTATGCTGGATTCTTTGAGAAAGCTGAAGGTTTCTGTGAGCGCAGACAGTCAGCAGATTTCGGACAAGTCTTGTGTGGAATGGACAGGCATTGGTACAAGTAGCCAGGACACGCCCCACATTCATAAACAATATGGATGTATCCTCCGCAGCGGACACCGTAACCAACATCGGCTCCCCCGGAATGCAGGCATACACCTCGGCGAATACAGATCCGGGCGCAACATGCCCCAAAATACTGGTATTGCCCCAGATATCGTTGCAGGAGATCACCGCCAAGCCGGACAGCAAGATCCCGATATTTTCCGTGATGTTTCCTTCTGAAAGGATTACCTCTCCTTTTTGAAAACTACGCGTTGTGGCATTCAGGCAACCCAAAAGAGATGTAATCTCTGCTTCTTCCAGTCCTCGAAACAGTTGTGTATTGGATAAATTCATATTTTTCACTCCTTGTTGTTATAACAACAGACTTTCATTTCATATTATAGTATACTAAATCCAGAAACGCAAGAGAAAGGATGAAGCAAACATGATTCGGAAAATTATTCAGATAGACGAAAAAAAGTGCAATGGATGTGGGGCCTGCGCCGAAGCCTGCCATGAAGGGGCTATCGGCATGGTAAACGGGAAGGCAAAACTCCTGCGGGACGATTATTGCGATGGTCTGGGCGATTGCCTGCCCACCTGCCCCACCGGTGCGATTTCCTTTGTGGAACGGGAAGCTGCTGCCTATGACGAAAAGGCTGTGCAGGAAAATATGAGAAAAAAGAACAGAATGAATTCTCCTTCCGTTGGTGTTCATGCGGGTTGCCCGGGCAGCCGAATGCAGCGAATCCAGCATTCGCAGGAATCTGCTCCTTCTGCCCCGATGCAGGCTGAGGCACAGCTGAGGCAGTGGCCCTGCCAAATTAAGCTGGTTCCAGTAGGTGCCCCCTATTTTGAAGGAGCCAAGTTGCTGATTGCGGCAGATTGCAGCGCATATGCCTATGCCAGAATGCACGAGGATTTTATGCGTGGGAAGGTTACGCTGATTGGCTGCCCCAAGCTGGACAACGTGGATTACAGCGAAAAGCTGACGCAGATTATCCAAAACAACAATATCCAGAGCGTGACCATTGTGCGGATGGAAGTTCCCTGCTGCGGCGGACTGGAGTTAGCTGCTAAAAAAGCATTGCAGGCAAGCGGGAAATTCATTCCCTGGCAGGTGGTCACTATCTCGATTGATGGAAAGATTCTGGAATAACCTCTGATTCGGTTCTTCAGTTTTTGAAATATATCCGACAGACAAAAACAAATTATATTGCAGGAGGTGACTGTTATGAGTAAAAAAATGAAAAACATTGCGCAAGCCGAGGTTCTGACGCTGAAGGAGCAGATCTCCTATCAGGAGGGGCAGGTAGTCAGCAAGACGCTGGCGCAAAATCCGGCAGTAAGTATTACCCTGTTCTCATTCGCAAAGGGCGAGGAAATCAGCACCCATGAATCGGGCGGCGACGCTTTCGTAACCTGTCTGGACGGCGTTGGAAAAATCACCATTGACGGCACAGAATATCTGTTGCATGAAGGAGAATCCATCGTCATGCCAGCTGGACACCCTCACGCGGTATATGGACAGGAAGCGTTCAAGATGCTTTTGGTCGTTGTATTTTAATCAAACGTAAAATTGACAGAGGGAGGTGATTTTATGAAAATAAAAGTAGATCAGAATCTCTGCATTGGCTGCGGGCTTTGCTGTCGGATCTGCGACGAAGTTTTTCGTATGAATGAGTACGAGAAGGCGGAAGCATACCAACCAGCAAACGATGACAATCAAAGCGCCGTGCAGGATGCAATTGATTCGTGTCCTGTGTCTGCAATCGCTTGGGAAGATTAATTCAAGCGCATCTATATACTTTTTTGATTGAAAAGTAACTACATCATTTCAAATTTTAAAAGTTTTAAGGAGGTCTATTATGGAACAAAAAATGTTTTGCTATCAGTGTCAGGAAACCGCCGGGTGCAAAGGTTGCACCATGTCCGGTGTATGCGGGAAGAAGCCTGATGTGGCAGCTATGCAGGATCTGCTGGTCTATGTCACAAAAGGGATTTCAGCTGTTACAACTGCACTGCGTCAGGAAGGGAAGCAGGTATCTGCGGAAATCAATCACTTGATTACCCTGAATCTGTTCACCACCATCACCAATGCAAATTTTGACAAAGAGAGCATTGAGGCAAGAATCCGTGCCACACTGACTGAAAAAGATGTGCTGTTGGCGCAGATTGCCGATCCTTCCGGTCTGCCCGAAGCGGCAAAATGGAATGGCTCTGGCAATTGGGAAGAAAAAGCCGCAACTGTCGGTGTTCTTTCTACTGAAAACGAGGATATTCGTTCTCTGCGAGAACTGATTACCTACGGTCTGAAGGGATTGTCCGCATACTCCAAACACGCAAACGTTCTACTGAAGGATGATGAGGAGGTCGATGCCTTCCTTCAGCGGGCGCTGGCAGCTACACTGGATGACAATCTCAGCGTAGAAGAATTGATTGCTCTGACAATGGAAACCGGAAAACACGGCGTATCCGGTATGGCTCTGCTGGACAAGGCCAACACGGAAGCCTATGGAAATCCCGAAATTACGAAGGTAAATATTGGCGTTGGGACAAATCCCGGTATTCTGGTTTCCGGTCACGACCTGCGGGATTTGGAAATGCTGCTGGAGCAGACACAGGGAACCGGCGTGGATGTTTATACCCATTCCGAGATGCTCCCTGCCCACTATTACCCGGCATTCAAAAAGTATCCCAACTTTATCGGTAACTACGGCAATGCGTGGTGGAAGCAGAAGGAGGAATTTGAATCCTTCAACGGTCCTATCCTGATGACGACCAACTGCATCGTGCCTCCTAAAGACAGCTACAAAGACAGACTCTACACTACTGGCGCAGCAGGATATCCGGGATGTACCCATATCCCAGGAGAAATCGGGGAGCAGAAGGATTTTTCCGTTATCATTGAACACGCAAAAAGATGCGCTGCACCTACTGAAATTGAAACAGGAGAGCTGATCGGCGGATTTGCACACGCGCAGGTTCTGGCTCTGGCGGATCAGGTGGTCGATGCGGTAAAAAGCGGCGCGATCAAAAAGTTCGTTGTGATGGCGGGCTGTGACGGCCGTGCCAAGAGCCGGGAATACTATACCGAATTTGCCAAGGCACTGCCGAAAGATGCTGTGATCTTGACAGCCGGATGCGCGAAATACAAGTACAACAAACTGCCTTTGGGCGACATCAACGGCATTCCTCGTGTTCTGGACGCCGGGCAGTGCAACGATTCGTATTCTCTGGCTGTCATTGCTTTGAAGCTCAAGGAAGTTTTCGGTCTGGACGATATCAACGACCTGCCCATCGCCTACAACATTGCGTGGTATGAGCAGAAGGCTGTCATCGTTCTGCTGGCGCTTCTGTATCTTGGCGTGAAGAATATCCATCTCGGTCCCACTCTCCCGGCATTCCTCAGCCCCAATGTGGCAAAAGTTTTGGTAGAGAACTTTGGTATTGCGGGAATTAGCACAGTAGAAGAAGATCTGAAATTCTTTTTTTAAACTCATGCATAAATAAAAAAGACAGCTTTGCTTCTGTAAAATTGAACCGACCCCCAAAAGTTAGACTAAAAAATCTAACGATTGGGAGGTCGGTGTTTTTATGCCAAAATATAGTTTTGAATTTAAGAAAAAAGTAGTGGAAGCATATTTAAGAGGTGAAGGTGGATATTCCTATTTGGCTAAAAAGTATGTCGAACTGCTTGTACTGCACACCCTTCTTGTGCAGATACTCATTCATGCGCTGTGCGCTCCATCCGTAGTCCTTGGCGATAACGGAAATGTTCACCGCATCCTTACATTTAAGAACCACATCGTAGTAGGTTGCCTTCGGCTTCAGCTCTGCGATCTGCTGTGCCTGTACTGCGACCGCTTCCTCAAGTGCCTGCCTCTTTTCGCGCTCGGCCTTCAATGCCTGGAAGCTGCGATGGCAAGGTCGGAATTTGCGATAAGCTCCTCGGTCGCATACATACCGTGTCTGCGGATCGCCGGAAGCACCTCGGATGTGACCCAACGCTTGAACCTCTTTGCCGCAGGAAGCTGGCTTCTGAGGATCAGACTGTAAAGACCGGACTCGTTGATAAAGAGGATTTCCTGCCTGCCGCCAAGGGTGTCGCATTTCGCTCCCCCCTTATCCTCGTCATCAACATGCTTGCTGATGGCATCTCTCAGATTGCTGTAACCGAGAATTGTGGCTACATCCTTACCTACGAAATAAGGCTCACCGTCAATAGTTGCTGTGCGTACAGAGCCGAACTCTGCATTCTGAAAAATCTGTAATTCACTCATCTGAATTACCCCCCCTTAAATTTATTCGGAGGTCTTCGCCTCCAAGTGGTAGCCTTGGGAGGCGGTCAAATCTTACGGTTCTGATATAATTTTTTTAATTTGTTTGCGGCACGGTTCAGCTTCTGGGTGATATTGTTTTCGGAATCGCCAACCTGTGCTGCATGCTGACGAATGGACATACCATCGATGCGAACAGCGATAAATGCCTCTGCCCATTCAGGCTTCGTCATACGCCCATCCATCGATATCCCGACTATCTTATCTCCGCAAAGATCCATAACCCCTGCAAGGTACAGCCAGCCTTCATCTGTCGGGATGTACGTAATATCGCTTACCATTTTCTGTCCGGGTCTGTCTGCCGTAAAATTCCGGTTCAGGATATTTTCCGCCACTGGAAGGTTATGACCGGAATTTGTTGTCGCTTTATATTTTCTGTGACTTTTTGACTGTATACCGTTTTCACGCATGATGCGCTTTATACGCTTGTGGTTGACCGGTTTTTCTGATTTCCGGTTTATTTCATGGGTTATCTTTCTGGTGCCATAAGTGCCTCGCGACTCCTCATGGATTCGGATAATCTCTTTCAGTAAAGATTCATTCTCTGCACATCGTCGGTTTTTGGAGCGCTTCCGCCACGCATAATAACCGCTTTTTGAAACCTGAAGCCACTGCGCCATCTTTGCGATCCGATATTGGGAGCGGTGCTGCTCCATATAAAGGTAACGGATCACTTCAGGTTCTTTGCAAAGAAGGCGCTTGCTTTTTTTAGGAATTCATTTTCTTCTTCCAAATCTTTGATCCGCTTTTTTAGTGCCCGCAGTTCAGCATCTTCTTGATGGAGATTGCCGCTGCCGACAAAGGGCTGTGCCGGATGTTCTTTAAACCGGGACATCCATGTATATAGGGTATTTACATTGATTCCGAGTTCCCTTGCTACCTGTGCCGCCGGTATCCCCGACTGTACACGTTTACATGCCTCTTCCTTGAATTCGATACTGTACGTCTGTGCCATAATTCATCCTCCTGACTTTCTGGATAGATTATACCACTCGTTCTATGTGTCTATCAAATGGGGTATAAGGCAGTTCCTTTTTTTGACGATTTGGCAAGCCAGAGGTACTACCTGCCTATATCATCCCCACCACATCAGGAGGAACCGATACGAATATTTTACCGAAAAACCGATGTGGGAAATATGCTTTGAGCGTGGAGCGCAAAGCATATTTCGTCTGTCTGGAGAGATTTTCCGACAGACAGAGAAAATGGGGATGATGTGCACTGCTTACGGAGGACAACCCCGACAGGAAGATAGCATATCTTCCAAAACGGTTACAGAAATAGCTTTGAAATGATAGCAGATGGATACGGATTGGAATGGATGCGATGAAATGTGATGAAAAATTTTATGATAAATGCAGCGTTGTGGCTGTTTTACATTAGGATTATGTAGCATTGACAGAAATCATAATCCCCGTGAACGTATCCATGGTTTCATTTTAGGCGATAGATGTAGCCAAAGAATACAACAGAATAAAAGAGCAAAAGAAAGATAAAGAAGTCATGCAGTTCTGAAAACAGGATTGTGTGACTTTTTTAGTTGAATGAAAGAAGGTGTTATATGGGATTTCGAACAAAGGATGAAGTGGTCTATTCTCGTGTTACTGGTAACACCAGAGGAGAAATTTCACAAGCAGATGGAAGAAAGCGGATACAAAAGTTCGTCTGATTTTATAGAGTATTTACTCCGAGTGAACAGGGGGAGATAGATGGAGTGACACTAAAGGAATTTATGGACACGATGAAAGATGTAGTTTATGAACTGAAAAAGCAGGGTGTCAACATCAATCAGATTGCACGATATATCAATTCCTATTTTGGATATGCCACCGAAGAAGCATTTCGTGATATGGAAAAATCCTATAAAGATGTGGAAGATCGAGTATTAGAATTATTGGAGAAGGTGGCATAATGGCAGAAGTATATGGAAACGTGAATGTAAAATATAATCCCTGCAAATCCATTGCACAGTTAAAAAGTGCTGCGGATTACATTCTGGGAAAACGAAAAGAGCAGATAGAAGCTGGTATCGAAAAGACCAGCAATGAGCTTTACAATGCATTTGGCTGTAATCGTGATAATTTTGCTAACAGTCTGATTATTACAAGAAAAATGCACCAGAAGAAATATTCACGATACAAGCCGAAAGAGATTCTGGCACAGAAAATATCCATTTCCATTCATCCAGAAGACAACAATAAACTGAGTTACACAGAAGCATATAAGATGGCAGAGCAGTTTGCACGAGAGTTCTTTTGGAGCAAAGGATATGAAGTGTTGTTTGCAGTTCATACGGATACCGACCATATTCATGCACATTTTCTGGTAAGCAACTGCAATCAGAAAGATGGGACTTCCTTTCGCAGAGGTCCGAAGGAACTGGTGGAGATGTCAAAGTATTTCGGACAACAGTGTATGGAATATGGTCTTACTAATTCTGTTCGTGATTCTTTCTACAGCCCAAATAAAGACCGAGAGGAAATCACGTTTGCAGAACATCAGATGAAGAAGCGTGGTAAGTTGTCATTTAAGGATGAAATTAAAACCTATATCCGTCTGGTAATGAATTATGAATGTACCAAAACAGTGCAGGATGTGGTGGAAATGCTGCGGCTTATCTATGGAATGGATATTCGATTAAAAGGAAAGACCATCAGCTATGCACTTCCCTATGATCTGAACAAAGGTGGTAAAACGAAAGCAGTGCGTGGTAGCAAACTTGGGAAACGCTTTACCGTAGAAGGGATTGAACAGTATTTACAGGAGAAAGAACAAAGACGATTGGAATATCAGAGGACGGAGTGGGAGATTGAGGAATCGAAACTTACTGTGAATTATTACTTTGAATGGGAAGAAAAGCCGACCGAAGATAAATCTGTGTATCAGGCATTTGATGAATTTATGGAAAGAGAAAATATTCCAGAGAATGATGAGTCTGTATTTTATGGAGGGGCATTTCAGGATTTTCACAGGGAATGGCAGGGGATTCCAGAAGAAAAGAAAGAAGAACCGATCGATTATGCAAAGATACCGATGAAGGATAGGGTTCACTTGCTTCCGCCACCAACGGATAATACGCTGGAGGAGTTTGAACAGTATAAAGTCCGTATGGGATATAATGAGGGAGAACTGAAATCTGTCAGATATCGAATGAGTGTGTACGATGATTTTCTAAAGGAATATGAGTATCGTAAGAAAGTGAAGGGAGTACAGAGAACGGAGCAAAAGCAGAAAGTACCGAAAAAGAAAAGAGATTATTGTAGGTGATAAGAAAAAGTAATATATTTTTGAAGTTTGGAAAAGATACTGTTGTAAAGCGAAAGAGAATAGAGTTCCTTTTGCTTTACAACAATATATGGGGGAGCGGAATTAAATTAATTGTTGCTCATTAATAATTAGTCTAAATTGCAATCCCAGTTTTCAGCAGCTTTGCGGCATAGTACCATTCGAGTCATGAAAATTTCGAAATAGTCCATAACAGAGCCGAATTTTGTGTCAACGGTAAGTTTAAGTTTTACGATGGTTTTTTCTTCGTTAATCTTCAAAGTGGATTTTTTTACAGAATAATTTACCCTGTCATGAATGTCGAATTTTGAAATATCAGTATTACGAACACGTGATCTTCGCACATCAGCCTTATCGGCAAGAATCATAGCTGCAGCTACTGTATTTACTGAAACGCCTGTTCCTTCATCATGATTACCTATGGCTGTAACGATTGTAGCTACTTCAGCAGCATCACATCCCATATCGTTCAATATACTCCATGTCATTACAGCTCCGGACTGAGCATGGTCTTTCCTATTAACCAGATTACCAATATCATGTAAATATCCAGCTATTTTTGCGAGTTCGATAGTTCTATCATCGTGTCCTAATGTTTTTAAAATATATCCAGCTGTTTCTGCCACATGGGTTACATGTGCAAAACTATGTTCTGTAAATCCTAATGCTCCAAGTGACTCATCTGCCCTGATAATATATGTTTTTATCGCTTCGTTTTTAGTAATTTTGTTATAAGTAAGCATAAACATTCCTCCTTGTGAAAAATATTCTAAATTGAACTCGTATAGGAAACAATACTTTTTTGTTTATTTCAACAAAGGGAATGATAATTTTACGAATACATGAAAGTTTTTTAGAAAAGTTTTACATGATTATGATTTTTGATTTTACATGTGTTTGTTACGATTAATCTGATTCAAAATAACTAACAGCAAAAGGAGAAATTTGTTATGAAAAGAGAACAAGGAACACAATCACAAAAATTAATGGTATTTGTACTTACAATGTCCCTTTATGGTTTGGCAACTTTATTTACGGAATTGATTCCTAAATTTCAGGTAGGAATTGTAGAATTTTCAGTAGAATTTTTCTTGTTTATTCCACTTGTATTGGCTATGTTATTTGATCCACTTTCTGCAGCGCTTGGAGCGGCAACAGGTGAGTTGGTATTTAGTGAAATTATGTTAGGACAATTTGGTGGACTAGGCGAAATTGAAAAATTTGTAACAGTAACATTGGGTGTCTACATCGCAGGTAGACTTGTTAGAAATCCTAAGAACCAGAAGATGGTCGGGATTGCAGCAATGATTGGTACTGGAGCACAGTTATTTATGGGAATGATGGTGGATATTTTAAAAGTTCAATTTGCAATTGAAGATTTTGAAGCGGTTGCTGGACTTCCAGAATCAGTATTCTTCACAGAAGGTTTTGCATTTTTTAATGATTTGTTATTTTCAGGAATTCTTTTCTGCTTACTGCCAACACTGTTCTTAGTTCCTAAACTTTATGGAAAAATAGAACCCCTTCTTGGAATGCAGCCAAGAACAGCAGAAACAGCCCTTCCAACAATTGGACCTAAGATGATCGTTGGATGTGGAGCTGCATTTGTTGGTGCAGTTGTGGCAGAGTTTTTAGCTGAAACAGGATCTGAATTAATTGAATGGAAAGCTGAGTGGGCAGAAAGTACTGGAGCAATGGCAATTGCTATGCTGGTTGCAGCAGTGGTAGTAGTTGTAGTATTAGTAGTTCCATTTAAAAAAGCAGATGATTCTAAGGTGCAAAAAATAAAATGAACAATATTATAGAGATTAAAGATTTAACATTTACATATCCAGGGGCAGATGCTCCAACATTGAATCATTTAGAATTAAATATTGAAAAAGGAGATTTTATCACAATCGTTGGAAACAACGGTTGCGGCAAATCTACGTTATGCAAAGTAATGAATGGATTAATTCCACATTTTATTACAGGGAAATTAGAAGGATGTATTTGGGTAAACGGAATTGATACCAAAACAGTAGAAATCGGAGATTTGGCAAAAACAGTAGGCTACGTATATCAAGATTTTGAAAATCAGATTGTTAGACCAACGGTTTTGGATGATGCATCATATGCCTGTATGAATTATGCAATGCCAGATTATTTGGAAAGAGGGAAAAAGGCATTACAGGATTGCGGATTAAAAGGAAAAGATGATGAATATATATGGCAGCTTTCAGGTGGTCAAACCCATCTTTTAGCTTTGGCCGGAGCGGTTTCGTTAGAACCGGATGTGTTGATTTTAGATGAACCGATAGCGCAGTTGGATCCAAAACATGCAGATTTGATTTATGGAATTTTAAAGGATTTAAATAAACGTTTAGGAAAGACGATAATTGTAATTGAACATCATACAGAGTACATAGCTGATTATTGTAAACACGTTGTTTTATTAAAAAAAGGGCATGTGGAATGGTTGCTCCCAACAAAGGAAGCGCTGGATAGGGTTGAAGATTTACAGGAAAGTAATATTTTTCCGCCACAGGTTACATTAGCTGCCAACGAATTGAAAAAACAAGGAAAATTGGAAAAAGAATGTATTCTTCCCTCAACGATTTCAGATGGAAAAAATGTATTTAAAAATCTGAGATTTGTAAAACCTGAAATTCATGAAAATAGATCTCGGGGTGGTGATGTGTCTGTTTCGTTTAAGGATGTGTCAGTATCATATCGTTCAGTAAAAGGTGAACCAAAGAAAATTTATGAACAAATGAATCTAGAATTGCTAAAAGGAGAGAAGATTGCATTAATTGGGTCTAATGGTGCAGGAAAATCAACAATGATGAAGTTGATGACAGGTCTTATTAAGCCAAATGTAGGAGAAATCATGCTAAAAGGTGTGGCAGTTCAGGATACAAAACCAGAACGATTATCGAAATATGTATCAATGGTGTATCAGAATCCAGAAGATATGTTTATAAAAGATTCGATTGAAGCAGATATCGCTTATGCAATGCAGGTTCGAGAAGTTGAAAACTGGAAAGAGAAAACAGCGGATCTTTTAGAACGTTTTCGTTTAACAGAATTGAAAAACCAAGATGGTAGATTATTATCTGGTGGTCAGATGCGTAGAGCAAGTCTCGCAATCGGAGTGGCACTTAATCCAGAAATCTTATTGTTAGATGAACCTACTGCAAATCTTGATATTGCGACACGAAAAGAAATTATGAAAACATTAAAGGATATGGCCGATGTGACAGATACGGTAATGATTGCAACACATGATATGCAGCTTGTATCAGAATGGGCAGAAAGAATCATTGTACTCTACCAAGGAAAAGTGATTGCTGATGGCAGTAGAAATGAAATTTTTGGTAACAAAGAAATTGTTGATATGGTCGGAATCAGACCACCGGAAATCTTTTCAATGGGAAAAGAACTTCATGAGGATGCATTCTGTTATACCGTAGATGAATTTTTACAAAGTTTTGTTTAGGGAATAGAGATGGAGTGAAAAATGGAAAAGACAATAAAAAAACTTTCAGAAAATATATTGGATAAATTTTCTATGGATTTCTTACGCAATCAGGTATTAAAAAATGCATATGGAAATGATGATACAGTAATAGCTAAATTGGATCCAAGAGTGTTAATCGGATGGTATTTGTTCTTTGGACTAGTGCCTTGGTTTTCCGGTAATGTTATCTTTCTTGCAGGTTGTTTTGCGTTGGTAGTTGTG
>OLQH01000035.1_pt1 | contig 149978 bp, 120 predicted proteins | sample 1672671 | NCBI WGS metagenome assembly OLQH01 (sample SAMEA3136712, study PRJEB25190) | human gut metagenome | reverse complement strand
GGGAGGAATGGCTGGATGCCCTGCGGGAATATCTGGCTGAAAACAGAAGGTACGCAGCAGCCTTTTTACAGAAGGAACTGCCGCAGGTAAAACCGGTGGATTCAAAGGCAACCTACCTGCTGTGGCTGGACTGTACGGGAGTGCTGGGAGATGCGGCGGAACTGGGGCAGTTTCTGCGCCGGGAGACGGGGCTTTATCTTTCTGCCGGAATTTCATACAGAGGAAACGGAATAAGGTTCCTGCGCATGAATCTTGCCTGTCCCAGGGAACGGCTCACTGAGGGGCTTAACCGGCTGAAAAAAGGTGTGGCAGCGTATGAGAACTGGGCTGTAAAGCAATGCTGATAAAGCGTATATACGGAAAGAAACGGGAAATAGGATGAGAAAAGTGATAGCAGTTGTGTGCGCGTTTCTCCTGTTTTTGTCTGCCTGCAGTACCTCTTCCGCGACGGGAAGTGGCGCTGCGGATGTCAGCGCGGACGAAGCTCTGGTTATGGACGAGGCCCGAAGTACAGCAGCTGAATCGGTAAAATCGACAGCGCTGAATGAAACCCGGAACAGAGAGGAAACGGATATAAGGAATACAGACAGAGTAAATGTGCAGATAGGAAACGAAAGCTTTACGATAATCCTCTATGATAACGATGCTGCGGCCGCTTTTGCGGAGATGCTTCCGCTTACATTAGATATGAGTGAGCTGAATGGAAATGAGAAATATTTTTATCTGGACAGCGATTTACCGGCAATGGCGGAACCTGTGGGAGACTTACGGAACGGGGATTTTATGCTTTATGGAGCGAATTGTCTTGTGCTGTTTTATGACAGCTTTTCAACCGGTTACAGCTATACAAGTCTCGGAAGGGTGGAAAATCCGGAAGGACTTTCGGCAGCATTGGGAAGCGGCGGTGCGGTGATTACTTTTCGGAAGAATTACTAAATGCGCTGAACGGCATACCGGTAAATAAGTGATGACGATTTGCTGCGAAGCATACGGCAGAAGTATGCGGATCCTCCATGAAAGAGGTTGACTCATGGCAAGCAAATGTGAGAAGATAGTTTTACAATTACATATTCCGGCTGTATTATTATGCAGAGTGTTCCAATGGTTGCAAAAACCGCCTGGTGTTGGACGAAAACAGCTGAGAGATAGATGATTGTACGCTTCGATTTGACGAGAGGCCGGAGTCTGAAAATGTAAGGAGGAAATCCATATGGATTTATTGGAACAATGCCGGATTTGGAACGAAAATGATGAATACCAGGAGATTATAGACGCGATTGAAGCTATCCCGGAATCGGAACTCACCCCGGAACTTGCCAGTGAACTGGCCCGTGCTTATAATAATGCGGCCGATGTGGAGGACAAGGAATATTTTGAAAAGTCCGTCAGTCTGCTAAAACCTTATGAGGAATATTTTGAGGGAGATCACTGCTGGAATTTCCGGATAGCCTACGCTTATTATTACCTGGATCAGGAGGGGCTGGCCCTGCATTATTTTGAGAATGCACTGGAAGCCAGGCCCGGTGATGAGGATACTATGGAGATGATTAAGGCATGCCGCAGCTGCCTGGCCTGTCCCCATTTTGACAAAAGCTTTCGGGAAAGGACGGAGGAGGCCTGGGCCGCCTTTGTAAAGGAAGAGGCAGAACTGCGCAGCCTGATGGATCAGAAGGATCAGGAGCAGGGAGGAAACCGGATTCTCAAAAAATGCGGTGACATCCTGCATCTTGCTTTTAAGGATATCGCTTTTGAACTGGGCTTTAACGGGACAAAATATGAGTTAATACTAACCCCGGAGGGAGATAGGGCCAGGCTGTTCGAACTGGTTTATTTCCGGCGTCATGTGCCGGAGCCTGTTTTGGAATACTGGAATATCTGGGTAGGACGTCAGCCCGGCCATGGCTTCGGCCTACACCGTGACGGATGGGAAGTATCGGATGATGAGGTACAGGTATGGGCGGAAAAGAAAGACGAGCAGAATGTCAGCCTGGCCCTGTATTGTGAAAAGCTGCTTCCGCTGCTTAAAGAGAAAGAGGAGATGGCATGGTGGATGCTGTATACCCTTACCGATCAGGTTCTGGGTGAAATCCCCGCAATCGCCCATATTTATGGTTTTGAAGTTTTGAAAGAGCCTAAGGAAGAACAATCCATAATACTGACAGATTTACCTCGGGAAATGGAAAATATGGGGATAACTGTTTACAAAGATGCGGACAGTTATCTGGAAAACTGTTACTCCGCCTATGAACTGGAGCCCAGTGATGATCCGGAATCAGACTGGCGTCTGGATGTGTTTGCCGGGGCTACCCGCTGTATCCCGCTTCTGAATGAATACCTGAACAATGAAAGCAGTGTGATGGATGCTTTTCATAAGGACGGCGCGGTGCCTGGCTTTTTCTGTTATCCTACAGATGACTTTACAGGCGAAGAGCGGGCGAAAAATATGCTGGATTTCCGGGATGACCTGGAAGAAGCGGTGCTGGAAAAAGCGGGAGAGGATGCGGTCACCTTCCTGGGCGGAGCCAGCGGCCTGTACTGCGGCTATCTGGATTTCATCGCATGGGATTTACCAGCAGTGATGGACGCGGCACGGGAATTCTTTGAAGCAGGCCCGACGGCATGGGGCAATTTTCATACTTTCCGCCGGAATGTATCTGCCGTACGGCTGTATTACCGGGAAGAGGCTGAAGCGGAGACAGAGGAATAGATAGAGGAAGGGCATAAGTGACTGGAAAATCACTTATGCCTTTTTCTGGTGTTTTTTTATTTTTACAGAGCTGCTCAAATTGCATGTGTAACAAAGGTCAGCTTTATACGCTTTTTTAGTTATATATGCGGTATGACACTCACTTCATATATTCGCTGCAGACGTTTAACCCTGGCAGCTTATGAACTGCGAAACTCAGATATCAAAGTGATAGATGTTGCGATGAAATATGGTTTTAGAAACATCGATACCTTTACACGGGCGTTCACGAAGCAGCATGGCATAACACCTACGCAGGCCCGCAATCCTTATCAAAGTTTAAGAATATATCCGCCTGTTTCATTTCACATTATGATTAAAGGAGCTAAGGAGATGAATTTCAAAATTATCGAAACAGAAAAAATTAAACTGCGTGGAGTATCAAAACAATTTAGCTGTACGGCTGAAAACCGATTTGAACAGGAGCACATTATGTGGGGGATAGAACAGGATGACTATATGATGCGGGTTAATAAAAAGATTCCTGGTACGTGGTATGGAATCTGGGACCGCGGTACATATTGGATTGCCAAAGCTGAAGAAGATGCCTGTATAGCTGATACAGAGACCGTATACATTCCGGAAGGAACATATGCTGTGTTTACAACGAATCATGGTGGTTTTGCAGGAGACGAATTACCAAAACTGCGTGAACTGATTTTTGATTCCTGGCTTCCTGATTCCGGTTATACTCAGGCTTATGATTATGAGGTTGAAGTTTATCATCTTTTTACAAAAGAAGAAAAATGGAAAAGATATTATGAAATTTGGATCCCTGTAAAAGCGTGAATCTCCGCAATATCCTTATTGAATTAGCTAATATCATTTATAGGGATATACAGGCAGTACAATGTGCAGTTGATGAAAGAAAGGGTATTAGGATGAATATAGCATGCAATAATGGTGATTTCGAACTGTATTCAAAGCAGGATATCGAAAAATTGCTCAGAAAAAGTTCTTTGAATCCTTATGACGATATTTGGATTAGCGGAGAAAAGGATTATCCCTGTCTGGCAATATTGATAAATGGAGCTTATGCCTGTGTTCATTACTTTTTGAATGAAGACGGGGATATGTGGCAGTCAATTGGTGACTGCGAACAGGATATTCTTTTTTCAACGAATGGAGAAGAACCCGCCGCCATGCCCGGTGACTGTGTGATTTCCCTGGAAAAAGCTATTCAGTGTGCCGTCTCGTTTTTTTATACGGTTCAGAGGCCTGCCTGTATTGCATGGAGAGAATTATAGCTCTCCTGGTTAAAGGAGAGCTATAATTCCAGGGATATCGGATGACGTTCCGATTTTATATCCTTGTATCTTTTTCAGGCTTTGTTTCAAACTGCTTGATTACGGCTTTTACAAGGGTAAGCGCATCCCTGCCGTCTTTCGGGTATGTAACCGTGCGGCAGCGAGGGGTGATAAAGATTTTCTGATCATCAATTTTCCTTTTCCAATACAGCTGCAGGATAAAATCTTCAATGGACCGTTCCAATTGCTGGCCGTCCATAAAAATTGCGAGAATAAAACTATCGTCATTGATTCTTGCCGCGACTGTGTCATCAGGAAAGCAATCCGTTATATTCTGCCTTAACTGCATTAAATACGTTACGAGTTCCTCCCGATCCATATTTTTTGTAAACCTGCGGAAATTTCCCAGCTGCAGCTCCAGGATGCACAGATGGGAATCGGGATTTTTAGTTAAGCGGTTATTCGTAAAGAGCAGGAAGCCTTCCATGGTAAAGAGCCCGCTGTCTGCATTTGTATATTTGGCAATCTGTAATTTCTTCTGCATCCGGAGGATACGGTACAGTAAAATCAATATACCCAGCAGGACGAGGCCAAGGGAAAGGAATACGGTATTAATAAAAACATGTTCGGAGGGTGTAATCCAGCCGCCTTTTGGTAAAATACTGATATTCCATGTAGCGGGAAGGCTGAATTCATGTTTGACAGCGTCGGAATAATCTACCGTGGTATCTGAAGTGGCTATGACTGTCTTGCTATGTCCGAGAAAATCCACACGCCAGAGCTCATAGTCATAATTGCCGTTCTCTAATTCATTCAGGCCCAAAGAGGAGAGTACATAGCCGCTGTCCATGGCAACTACAATTTCCCCAATAAAATATGTGCCGTTATAGAGCGGCTGCATAAAAAGGAATACATCGCCGTTTTCGTCGAGCAGATTTGCGGGACCTTCCACAACAGGCGTTTTAACGACTTTTGCCAAAGTGATGCTGTATGTAAAGTCAGCCATGTTTTTCCCGATTAAAGAACGGAATTTATCTGCCGGATAAATGTAATCCAGCGTATCTTCTTTAAAGTAGGCAACATAGGAAATATGTTCATTTTCCTCCATAAGCTCCTGCACCTTTTTATGAAAAAGCGTCAGGCTGCCGGTATCCTCGAAATCAATGGCATAGGATAATTTCACCGCATGGTTTAAGTTACCGAAGGTTTCATCAAGGCCTCTGTTAAAGCCTGCTTCTACCGTCCGGGCCGCCGCCATACGCTCGGCGGTAATGGCGTTTTTAAAGGCTTCAGCCAGAATAAGCATTGCGCCTGCCAGGATAAGAAACAGTATACCGAAAATCATGCCCTGCTTTATCTTATATTTCATCGTGCCCACCATTCAAAAAAAGTGAATAATTAGCCTTTCCGTGACATTTTACATTGTATAAGGCCTTGTCCGCATTGGAAATCAGTGTCTCCAGGGTAAGCCCCTTATGCCATATGCTGGCGCCGATACTGCAATGGATTTCAATCTCCTTATCTTCACAGTATATAATAAATTTCAATCTGTCAACCAACTCTTTGAGGACGGTATTCAGCTCATCATGGTTATCGATATCCCGTAAAATCAAAATGAATTCATCGCCTCCGTAACGTCCAGCAATCCCGTCATATTTCACACCGTATTCCCGCACAATGCTGCCTATTTTTTTCAGGGCCATGTCACCGGCCGAGTGGCCGTTCGTATCGTTCAGTGTTTTCAGATTATCCAGATCAATAAAACAGAGAGCCAATATCTGCTCATCCTGTTTATCCTTCAGCATCGCTTCCGCCCGGTCGAGGAAAATAACCCGGGTGAAGGTTCCTGTCAGGTCATCATTTAATCCCTTGCTGGACAGCTGGATAATATTTTCATAATCAATTTGTTCTGAAGGGTCATTGCCCTGATAGACCTTTCTTTTAATCTGCTGCACAGATTTGACCATGTTCTCTATGGTTTGGGACTGCAGCCTGGCATGGCGGTTTACGAAATAATACAGTACCGCCATGATCAAAATCATTCCCAAAACAGCAAAACCTGCGGATGGCAGCATGGAAAGGAATACCGGCCAGAAATTGACGGTTACCAGAATATCCCAGTTGGAATTCTCCACCGGGCCGTATTCCGTATAGGTAAGTCCGAAACCGTTATAACTTTGAAACGAACCGAAATGTCTGTTCAGCATCTGTTCCTCTAACTGATTGGCAGTCGTATGCAGCAGCTTGTAATTGCTCAGGATGTCAAGGATAGATGTGCCATAGGTCAAATTGTTTGTGGAACACATGACCAGCCCTTTTGAACTGATCAAAACCGCTTCTGCTTTTGTGGTGGATGTAATTTCGTTTAAAAGACCGGAAATATCATCCAAAACGATTGTGGCAAACAGGCTGCCCGTCATGACGCCGTCTTTGAGCAGCGGGACGATGACGGTATAGTTCAGGGTTTTGCCGTCGGCGCCTGCTACGAAGCTGTCTGTAACATAGGGCTGCTTGGAAGCGTAAACCTTTTGCATATGTTCACGGCTTGCCAGGCTTGCCGGTTCCTCGCCCAGGGTATATACAACGATATCCTGATCGACAAAACAAATAAACATATATCCATAAAATTCATTTATTTTATCCAGCACCGCAACTTTTTCTTCCCAGGGAGTGTCCGGTTCATAAAAAAGATCAAGTGACGCAAGGGATTCCAGAAGCTTCAGAGATTCATTTACTTTTTCCGAAATCTGGGCGGAAACACTCTGCTGTATGGTCTTTACGGTTTGCTTCATATTCGTATAGGCAAGAAATGCGTTTTGAAGCAAAAAACACAAAATGCCCAGAAAAAGGCAGACAATAAAAGCTCTGCGTACTTTTGAATAGGACAGTGCTTCTGCACTTTTTACAGCTTGTTTTTTAACTCTGTTTTTCATAGCTTTTCACCTTTAAGGAACCTGGATTGAAAGGAAATTACCGCTGAAAGCCTGCCCGAACCGAAGTGTCGGAAGAAATTCGAAAACGAAACACCCTTTATTGAGTTTGCGTATAATTTATATACAGTACATATGTGTTACGTGTTTATATATTACAACGTTACTGTTGATTAGTCCAATAATTTTTTTGAGCAGCCTGTGATGCCGAAAAATATGGAAAGTAAAGGGGCATGACAATCATTTTAACATTCCTGTTGCAAAAGTAAAGTCTATACTCTATAATTATTTGGGTAAGGATCCAAGAATCTGCTTTGAAAGGAGTACGACAATGACGGTCCAGGAGGCTTATGAAGAATTGGGCGGAAATTACGAGGAAATGAGTTATCGGATCAATGAAAAATTACTTCCGCGGCTGATCAGTATGTTGCTGAAGGATCCCAACTATACGGATATCTGTACGGCTTTGGAGCATTGCGACTATGAAGGTGCTTACAGAGGCGCCCATACGCTGAAAGGCATCGCTCTTAATCTTGGTCTTACTCCTTTGGCTGAAAAGGCAGGTGCTTTGACAGAAACCCTCCGTGACAGGGAGGAGAATATAAATATCGGGCCGGCATTTTCGGAATTCAAACAGGAATACGAAAATATGGCGGCTGTTTTTTCACAATTGCCTGTGTTATCGGGAGGCAATGCCCAATGAACACGAAGGAAAAGATTTTGATTGCAGATGATTCCGAAATCAACCGGGCAATGCTGTCTGACATTTTGTCCCCGGATTATGAGGTTCTGGAAGCGTCTAACGGCGAAGAGGTCGTGGAATGTCTGAAGCAGCACAGCTCTGAAATCAATCTGGTTATACTGGACATTGTGATGCCCAAGGCGGATGGTTTCGAGGTATTGGCTGTCATGAACCGGAATGGCTGGATAAACAGCATTCCGGTTATTATTGTTTCATCGGAAAATGCACCGTCTTATATCGAGCATGCGTACCTCCTGGGCGCTTCGGAATATATCAACCGTCCGTTTTACAAGGTGGCCATACGGCATCGCATCGAGAATACAGTAAAGCTCCATGCCAAACAAAAGCATTTGGAGAATATTGTAAGTGAGCAGATATATGAAAAAGAAAAAAGCAATATGGTCATGGTGGATATCCTCAGCCATATCGTGGAATTCCGAAATGGTGAGAGCGGCCTTCATGTACTCCATATCCGTACGATTACTGAAGTACTGCTCAGGCAGCTGAGCAGCGTATGCGGCCAATATGATTTAACCCCGGCCCGGATTGCCCTGATCACCAATGCCTCCAGCCTGCATGATATCGGAAAAATTTCAATTCCCGAAGACATTCTGAATAAACCGGGGAAACTGGATAAAGAAGAGTTCGAAATCATCAAAACGCACAGTGCGGTAGGCGCACAGATGCTGGAAAGCCTTACATATTATCAGGACGAAGAGCTGGTTCAGGTGGCGAGGGAAATTTGCCGGTGGCACCACGAGCGATATGACGGGTGCGGCTATCCGGACGGATTAAAAGGCGAAGAAATTCCTGTTTCGGCACAGGTTGTGGCCATGGCGGATGTCTATGATGCTTTAACCACCAGGCGTGTGTATAAGCCGGCCTATCCGCATAAACGAGCCATGGAAATGATTTTGAATGGAGAATGCGGCGCTTTTAACCCTTTATTGCTTGAATGCCTGAAGGAAGTGGGGGATTATCTGGAAAGCGAGGTAAAGATCCGTTCGGCGGGGAAAATAAGCAATGATTCCATCCATACGCTGGTGCATGACACGCTCCACAGTATTAACGTTTCCGACAGAACGTTGGATCTGCTGGAGCAGGAGCGTACCAAGTACCAGTTTTATGCTTCCATGACAAAAGAAATCCAGTTTGAATATAATTATGGCTCCGATACACTCATCCTGTCGGAATGGGGCGCTGCCCATGCAGGAGTTAACGAGAGTATACAGCATCCGCAGAGTGATTCCTCCCTGCTCCGGATTTTTTCCGGGGAAGACTTTTGTGATCTTCGCGAGCGCCTGCAGAAGGCTACGCCGCAGAATCCGATTGTCAGCCGTCGCTATCGCCTGACGCTCCATGGGGAACCGCGATGGTATAAGGCGGTGGCGCGTCCTCTCTGGGGATTGGATGAGGAGGCTCCTCCCACGAAGATCATCGGTAAATTTGTGGATAATGAGGAAGAGCAGAAGACGCTGGATAAGCTTATCGTGCAGGCCCAGCATGACGACCTGACCGAGCTGCTGAGCAGAAACCGCGCGTATGAAGAGATCGCGCTGCGGCTTTCCGATTTGGGAAATACAAAAGCGGCCCTGATGGTCCTGGACATGGATACATTTAAAAATGTGAATGACAGCTATGGTCATTTTTACGGGGATAAAATGCTGAAGGCCTTTGCGGGACGATTGAAAAGAAGCGTCCGTAATTCGGATATCGTGGCGCGCATAGGCGGTGATGAATTCCTTCTGTATGTGGAATACAAAGGCTGCATTCAAAAGCTGGCGGATCGTATTTTTCACATGGTATCCGGCGCTTATGAGGGATTTGAGGTTTCGGCGAGCATAGGGATTGCTCTGGCGCCGGAAAACGGCGTCACGTATGAAGAACTGTTTATATGTGCCGACCAGGCGTTATATGCCTGCAAACAGGCAGGAAGAAACCAGTGGCGTGTTTATGATGATTCCATGAAGACGATTTTATCGTCCCTTTCCCGGCAGCCAGAGGAAGAAAAGGAGGAGGATACGGTATGATTCGCAGTGCAGCCCGGAGAATTATGGGTATGGTAACCGCCATTCTGCTGCTGTCGGCCTTGTCGGGCTGCAGCCGGCAGGAGCCGGAAGAAAAAGTCGTGATCAGGATTCTTTACTCCAATAACTTTAAGCGGGTGGAGGAACTGGTGGAATCGGTTTACGATGATATTGACCTGCAAATAGAAATTTCCCCATACTCCAGTGAACAGCTCCGCCGTCTGGACAGAGGCGTGGGCCCTGAACTGGTAATCTCACCGCAGCCAGATTCCAACCTGGTGAAAAAGTATTTGCTGGATATCAGCGACACAAAAGCCAGCGCAGCATATGACGGCACGATCATGAATGCGCTGAAGCTGGAAGGGAAAACCTATCTGCTCCCGCTGCCTGGTGTGTACAGCGGATATATCATCAATGAAACATTATTTGAACGGGCAGGACTGGTAATGCCCGCAAATAATACGGAATTAGTGTCCGCTCTGGCCGAATTAAAGGAAAAAGGGCTCGGCCTGGGAGAAGATAACATCAATTTTTCAATTATGAGTGACTACAATACATCCGTGGGGATGTTTTACGTTGGATATATGGTGCCTGATTTTCTGGGAACGGTTGAGGGTATGAAGTGGCTGGCAGATTTTACAGATAAAAAGGCGGCCTTTACCGGCGTTTGGGAAAAAAGCTTTGCACTGTCGGATGCCCTGGTGGAAGCGGGGGTCATGGATCCCGAAGCGATTTCCTTACAGCGTAATTCCATCCTCTGTCACCAGCGTCTTGTCCAAGGTACCCTTGCTGCGGCTTTTGGTGATTCGGCACTGTACTATGAGTGTGTGGCAGACAACCGGAAGGCGGCGGAGGAAGGTACGGCGGAGGCCTATACCTACCGGATGTATCCGCTTCTGAGTGATGAAGGAAATGAACCTTGGTTTCTGTTTTCCCCTTCAGCCCTTCTGGGTGTGAATAATGCGATAAGCGAGGAAAAACAAAACGCCTGCAGGCGTATCCTGGAATTGCTTTCCACACCTGAAGGACAGGAGGCTTTAATGGAGGATATGGGGACCGGAATGTCCTGTCTCACCGATTACCGGCAGAGGGAAGATTTGATACCTTACGGTGTGGAGGAATATGTGGAATCCGGATATATTTATAACGTTTTGTTCCCCAGCAAAACAGTGGAATATCTTGGCGGCTACGTGAGAAAGGTTATGAACGAAAAATGCACGGTGGAGGAGGCTTTGCAGGCCATAGACCGGTTTTATTGTGAGGGAACGGATGAATCCTCCTATGACTTTTCGGTGATCGGGACGGTAAGCCGGGATCTGCTGCTGGAAAATTTCAATGTTCGGTTCATGGAAACAGAGCTTGGTAATTTTATAGCGGACTGCGTTGCCGAAGCGTCCGGTGCCCCGATTGCGGTGGTCAATGGAGGCGGGATCCGGGCCAGTTTTTATCAGGGAGTAGTGTACGGCGGGGATATCGCCGTGGTGTGCCCATTTGATAACCAGGTCATCGTACTGGAAATGGACGGACAAACCTTGTGGGATATGTTGGAAAACGGCCTGTCTACCTGTACGGAGGAATTCCCCGGCGGACGGTTTTTACAGATCTCGGGATTGAATTATATTTTTGACAGCAGCAAACCGGCGGGAAACAGACTTGTGAGTGTGACCTTACCCGATGGGAAGGCTTTGGACAGGAATGAGAGCTACCAGGTGGCGGTGACAGACTATATGGCCGGAGCCAGATCTTATGCGGAGGGGAATGGGGACGGATATACAATGCTGAATTTCTATGATGATTCTGTCCCGAAGGGCAGTGTGACACTGATAAAGGAAACCGGGCTGCTTTACCGCGATGCCCTGGCGCTTTATTTTGAGCGGCACCGGGACACGGCCGTGGATGTTCAGCTGGAAGGAAGAATCACTGATCTGGCGCAGGGGAAATAAATAGCAGGCGCAGAAAGGACAGGGTAGCATTGAATATTCACAAAAAATGGAATAGAAAATACAAGAGGCTGATTTTTGTTTCCATCCTGTTTCTGATAACCGCCGTCCTTTGCACGTCTGCGGCGATTATATACCGGAAGGTGTCGGCGCGCACAGTGACAAATATCAGCAGGGTTTACCTGCAGGAAATGACCACACAGATCAGCAGTCATTTTCAGACAAATCTGAACAGCCAGTTTTCACAGATTTATACTATTTCCAACGCAATTTCAGAAAATGATTTGAAGAATGAAGAAAGTCTGAAGCATTTTCTGGCACAGGCACAGAAGGATAATGATTTTACACATATTGCCTTAATAAACAGCAAAGGAATCGCTTATTCTCCGGATGGCACAGTTCCCGCATTATCAAAGATTTCCAATTTGGATAAATTGCTGGATGGTTCGGAAAAGCTGATTTCTGTCAATGAAAGCATTTGGGAAAGCAATACGATCCTGCTGGGAACCGCAATGACTCCCGTATCCTTTCAGGATAGCCGGTTAATTGCCGTTATCGTTGGTATCCATACATCGGATATCGGAGTGAAGCTGGGGCTGGACAGTGAGAAGGACACCAATTCTTATACGAATATTGTGACCCGCAACGGGGACTTTGTAATGAAAAGCGGTTTTTCAGAAGAGATTTTACAGGGCACGAATCTGTTCACCATCTATGAACAGCAGGCGGACTTTGACGAGGGCTATGATTATGAGTCCTTCCGTGCGGCGATTGCAGCCGGTAAAAGCGGATTGACGCTGATGACGGTGGGAGGGCAGCATGTATACCTCTATTATGTTCCCATTCAGGGGACGGACTGGTATATGATTACCAGCATGGCATACGAAACGGTGAACGATCAAATCGTTTATCTGAGTCAGTTTATGGTGGCTTTGAGTGTGGGTATTTTTATTATCCTGTTTTCTACAGTATCAGCTTTCTTTTTATTGCTGAGCCATCGTGAAAAACGCAACAGAGAGCTGCTTCTGATGGAAAAGGAACGTGCGGAGTCGGCAAACCGGGCGAAAAGCAATTTCCTGTCCCAAATGTCTCATGAGATCCGTACACCGCTCAACGGCATCATGGGGATGGTTGAACTCGGGAAAAATCATCTTGCCGAACCGGAACGCATGCGCAACTGTCTGGATAAGATCACACTTTCGTCAACGCACCTGCTTTCCCTGATTAACGATATCCTGGATATGTCAAAAATTGAAAGCGGAAAAATAGAGCTGCATCCGGAGCAGTTTGACCTGGGAAGGCTTCTGCGTGCCCTGACGACTGTATTTCATGTTCAGGCGATAAGCAAGCAGATTGACTTTCAGGTTTTCCTCCACGGTGAGGTTGAAGAATATCTGGTGGGCGATGCGCTTCGCCTGAATCAGATATTGACCAATCTTCTTTCCAATGCGGTAAAGTTTACGCCTGCACAGGGGCATGTCAGCCTGAATGTGGAGGAACTGCGGCGTGACGAGTATTGGATATGGGTCCGTTTCTCCGTCAGGGATACCGGAAGGGGGATTGCTCCTGAGAATATCGACAGCGTTTTTGAGGCCTTTACACAGGAAAACAGCGGGATCGTCCGGCAATACGGCGGTACCGGGCTGGGACTTCCCATTACAAAGAATTTTGCAGAATTGATGGGAGGCTCCATTTCCGTCTCCAGCGAAGTGGGTGCGGGAAGTACCTTTACGGTTGATTTGCCTTTTGCACCGGCTGCTGTGGGAAGAGACACGGAACGCTGCGGGAACGGACAGAGGGTTTTGGTGGTAAATCAGGTTACGGAGCTGGAAAAACATCTGGCATATATGTTGGCAAAAGAAAACTTCCAGGTGGATTCCGTATCCGGTGAGGAGGACGCACTGCATAAAATACGGGCAGCCGTACAAAGCGGTACCCCCTATGAATTATGTTTTATCAAATGGAATATTTCCGTGGATATGCGGCTGTTTGTGCAGATTATCCGGAAGGAGGCAAAGAATGCCGGCCTTATCATTATTTTGACGGGTCAGGATCAGGATGAACTGAATGATACGGCTTCCTTATGCGGAGCCGACGCCACCCTTTGCCGGCCCGTATTTCATTCCGACATTGCCGAACTCATGGCGGAGCTGACAGGGCAGAAGAGTGTACAGCCGGAACAGGAAACATCCACAGTACTGGCAGGTGCGCAGGTTATGGTGGTGGAGGATAATGATATCAACCTGGAGATTGCCGTGGCTTTGCTGCAGGATGCAGGAGCTTTCGTAACTACGGCCGCCAACGGACAGGAAGCCGTTGCACAGTTTTCCGGGGCTCCGGAAGGCTTTTATCATCTGATTCTGATGGACGTGCAGATGCCGGTGATGGACGGCTGCAGCGCAGCACAGGCTATCCGCGCCCTTTCCCGTCAGGACGCAAAAAGTACCGTCATCATTGCCATGACGGCGAATTCCTTCAATGAGGATGTGCAGAAGTGTCTGGACAGCGGCATGAATGCGCATATTGGAAAGCCCTTTGTCATGAATGACATTATTGATACATACACGAAAGTATTGCAGAAACAGGTTGAAAAATAAGAAGGTATATGGCATGCTGAATAGAAATTGACAACAAAAAACAGGACTGACGAAAGGTGATGATCATTCCATATGCTGATGTATGAGAGGGTTTTCCAGATTCTTAAAAATAAAATAGAAAGCGGCCTGCTTCCGGAGGGGACAAGCCTTCCTTCCCGTGCGGATTTATGTCAGGAGTACGGGACCTCGGAAAAAACAATCCGCCGGGCATTGGCCATGCTGGAGGAAAATAGATTTATTCAAACCTCACAGAGAAAGCGTCCGGTGGTAAGCTTCAAACGGAAAGCCGGCCATAAGACGACCATACTTGCCCTTGAGAAAATAGACGCATCCGTCACAAACGATGTGCTTAAGACAGGGGTTCTGCTGTGCTATCCGGTAATCAAGAACGGGATTTCGCTCTGCAGCCGGGCGGATCTGGAGATTCCGCGCCGGATTCTGGATAACATGAAAATCGGAAATCCGTCGGAATTTTGGAAATTATCTAAAAAATTTTACCGCTTTTTTGTGGCCAGAAATGAAAATTCCCTCACCCTGCAGGCGGTTGACGGTTTAGGGCTTTCTGAATTAAGCCCGTTGCAGGATGATGATCAGCTCAGGATCAGATATTACGAACAGATGAAGGAGTTTATGAGAGTCCTTGAAACGGGCGGAGAACCGGAGAGCGTCCGGTTTGACGATATGTCCGGCTTATATGGACTGGCAGACGGAGGCACGCCCGCTTTTAAGGTCGCTTCCGATTCCCCGGTCCTCCTCGGCAGGACACAGCTGGAGAAGCTGCTGCAGGTATCTGAGGTCAGATATTCTGCTGTGTATATGGATATAATGGGGCTGATTTCCGCCGGCCGGTACCAGCGCGGCGACCAGCTTCCAAAGCACAGTGAGCTTCAGGAAATGTATGGCGTCAGTGTGGATACAACAATGAAGGCGATACAGATTCTGCAGGAATTGGGCGTTGTAAGGACGGTCCGCGGCAGAGGAATCTTTGTGGAAATGGATCGGGATGAAATCCAGAAGATCCAGATGCCGCCTCATTTGGTGGCCCTCCATGTCAGGCGTTATCTGGACACGCTGGAGTTGCTGGCGCTGACCATAGAAGGAGCCGCCGCCTGTGCCGCCTCTCATGCTGACCGGCAGGCTCTGCAGGCGGCACAAGCCGAAGCGGACCGTCTGTGGAATGAGGATTATCTGTATGGACGAACACCGGCTGTCCTTCTGGATTTCATCACGGAGCATATCGGGATCGAAGCGTTCGGTACGATTTATGAACTCCTTCGGAGAAATATCCGGATTGGCCGCGGTATTCCGGGGCTGCTTACCGTTGAAAAAACGCCTGTGAACTGCGAAATTCATGAACAGTGTGCGGCGGCGTTCCGTGCGCTTATGGATGAGGAACCCCAGGAATTCTGCGAAAAGACAGTGAAAGCATTTGAGAGTATCCGCCATCTGGTAATTGAGGAGTGCAGGCAGCTCGGATATTATGAGGCGGCAATGCAGGCCTATGATGGTACTGCGCTGTGGAAATAGATGGAGGAACAGGATAAATTCCGGTGCAAAACTGTGTGAAAGGAGAGGTAACGCTTGAAACCAATAAATAAGAAACGGCGGCGCACAATTTTACTTCTGCTGCTTTATGTTGCGGCTGTTACGGCCAGCATTTTCTACACGGTTACTTACTTCATGAATAATTCCACAGAACGCGGCCTGCTTGCCTTTGAACGCTTTTCGGAACAGATAACCTATCGTGTTTCCGATCATCTGAGCAAATATACGGAACAGCTGATTTTGCTCAAAAGTGAGCTCATGGACAGGCAGATTACGGATTTGGATGATATGCAGAATATACTGAGGCGTTATGTGAATGATTCCGCCCTGGAGGGAGTCGGCTTTGTCCTGGAGGACGGCACCGCCCGATCTTATACCGGTGTGACCGAAGTGTTTGATGAGCCCATCGACGTTTTGGATGTACATAATTATCCTTACACGGTAACCCTGTCAGAAAATTCCATAAACGGACAGGGCCAGCTGCTGTTCCGTATCCTGTGGGATGGGCAGGGCGATTCGTCTGCAGTTGCCATTTACAGTTATCTGCCGCTCAGCACCATTTCCGATATGCTTAAGGACACAACCTATGGGAATGCAGGAGCCTTTGTCGCTATTGTCGATCATGAGGGGAACCATCTCTGGAACAGCTCCGACACCCTGGAAAATAAAGAGGGACATAATGTCATTCAGGATCTGGAGATTTACGATCTCAATAATGGGGTCACGGCCGAAGAGGTTGCCACACGGCTGGAGCTGCAGCTTTCCGGGCTGGTGACCTATACTGCGTATGGGCAGGAACGGGTGCTTTTCTTTGAGCCGCTGGGCTATAATTACTGGACACTTTTGACTATCACACCCCGCGCCTCGGTGCTTAATACGGAAAATGAAATCAAGATGATCCTGGTCCTGATTGCAGGAATCCTGGCTATCGTGGTCGTGGCGGTATGGTTCATCTACAAAAACCGGCAGATGAAGCTGGCACTGGCTGTGGCGCAAAAGGAAAGTATTTTCAAGGGAAAATTCCTTTCTAATGTCTCCCATGAGATCCGGACGCCGCTTAACGGCATATCCGGGACCCTCCATCTGCTGAAAAACTGCGGAGGAGACGCCGCCAGACAAAAAGAGTATCTGTGCCGGATGGAGGATTCGGTACAGCAGCTTACCGATATCGTGAACGATGTGCTGGATATGGCAAAAATTGAAAGCGGCAGCGCGGAAGTACATGCGGAACGCTTTGACCTGCGCGAACTGTGTGAGAAAACATCACATGTATTTGATGCCGCCGTTCAGGAAAAAGGGATCGGACTTTGTGTGGATCTCTCCGGGCTGAAAAACCGTTTTTATGTGGGAGATGCGAAAAAAATCCAACAGATCATGACCAATCTGCTTTCCAATGCGGTAAAGTTTACCATTCATGGGACAGTTACCCTTTCCGTGTCTGATGACGGTGACAAAATCCGCATCCTTGTAAAGGATACCGGCTGCGGCATGAAGAAGGAATTTCAGGAAATTATATTCCAGCCCTTTACCCAGGAGGACACAACCTATGGCCGTACACAGACCGGAACCGGGCTGGGCATGGCGATTATTTCGGAATTGGTACAGCTTTTAAACGGCTCCATTTCGGTACAGAGCATACCGGACAAGGGGACGACTTTTACGGTAGAGCTTCCCTTGCACGCGGACGCAGACCAGAACGTGCCTGCGGCACCGTCCCCTCAGCAGCAGGTTGATCTGGGCGGAATCCGGATCCTCATGGCAGAGGATAATGCAATCAATTCCATGATTGCCGAAGAACTGCTGACACAGGCGGGAGCGCAGGTAAAGACGGTAGAAAACGGAAGGCAGGCGGTGGACTATTTCCTGGATCCGGACGCAGAGCCTGTTGACTTGATTCTGATGGATATCCGTATGCCTGTTATGGACGGTTTGGAAGCAGCCCGCCGCATCCGTGCTTCCGATCATCCGCGGGCGAAAGACATTCCGATCCTGGCTCTCACAGCCAACGGGCTGGAAGAGGATAACAAGGAAATTTTGGATGCCGGTATGAACAAGCGGCTTTCCAAGCCTCTTTCGGTTTCGCTATTGTATGAAAGTATTCTGTCTTATATAAAGGGGAAGGAAAGATGAGAACAAAAATAAGAGGGATTTGCTGCGTTGCTGTGATTCTCTGTTTTATCCTGGGGCCGTGCATAGGATTTTACCGGTATTGCAGTATGGCGGCGAGAGCCAGCTGTATCAGCGCACAGGGACAGATTGCTAAAAATCTGGAATCCACTCTGAATCTGCTCAAGGTGATATCCGAGGAACCGTGGATGCTGCCGGAAGACATACCATATCAGGAAAAAGCCGAACGCCTGGACCATTACAACGAGATTTGGGGCTATCAGATGATCCGGACAGTTGATACATACGGCGGAGTGTACCGGGCAGATCATGAAGAGGCCGTATCCAATCTGAACAGCCGGGAATATATCCAGAACCTGTGGGTAAGCAACGAACCACAGATTACCGATGTTTTTCTTGCCGGTGCGGATGGTAAGACGCTGAATTATACGGTTGCAGTTGCGGTCGCCGGGGATGCCGGGAACAATGGCGCGGTATTTGCCGCTATTTACGACAGCGAGGTGCGCAGAGCTTTGAGCGCGCAGCCAATGCACACCATTTTGCTTGGTAAAAAACAGCAGTGTATGTCGGGCAACGATGAGTCGCTGCTTGGCGTCACCCTGGAATCCAGACTGGAAGGCAAAAAAATTTTCGGGGAAAAGCTGGAATCCGTGCTTCTGCGCGTCAAAAATGAAGACAGCGGTACGATTTGGTTCCTGGACGGGTTTGTGCCGACCTGTTATGCATTCCGGAATGTGGGATTAGACAGCGGATGGACGATTCTGACATCCGCTTCCTATGTGGATGCGGCCGGTGAGCTGATGCCGGTCATTATTATCAGTGTGACAGGCATCCTGTTATCATTTGCGTACTTTTATATAGGAAAACGCACCGATTCGAAAATGTCGGGGAATACCATTTAGATAAAAGGGTATTGCTTCCGCCCGGTGTGAGGAGAACATATGAGCATACAAAAGAAAAAGAATTATGTACGTTACACCACATTTGGGTTCCTTTTGGGAATGGTTATCCTGGCAGGGTTTATTTTCCGATCCGTTTACAGTGCGCGGTCATATGCCCAGCTGATCAATTATCTGGGCCTTGTAAGAGGGGGAACACAACGTCTCGTGAAGCTTGAGCTGAATGGGCAGCCGGACGATGATTTGATCGCTTACCTGGACAGTATCCTTGATGATTTGGAACATGAGGATGGACAGTATGGCCTGCTCCATCTGGATGATGAGGAATACCGGCAATGCCTTGATGCGCTCCAGGAATTGTGGATGGATTTGAAGGAGGGAATTTCTTCTTACCGGAAGGATAAATCAACCGAAAATGCGTTATTGGAATATAGTGAAGTCTATTTTGAAATGTCTAATCAGGCTGTTTTTGCTGCGGAAGCCTATTCCAATAAACAAATGCTTTATATCTTACGGGTAACGGCAGGCCTGCTTCTGTGCATCGTTGTTTTCTGGCTGCTTTTCTTTGTTATGAATATCAGGCGGATCCTGCATCTTGAATATACAAACAGAGATCTGAATGACAAGGCGGGAAGGGATATGCTTACCCAGGCCTATACGGCTGAGCGCTTTAAGGTAATTGCGCAGAAGCTGCTGGATGAAGGCGCCGGAAAGAGGTATGCTCTCTTTTACATGGATTTTGAAGATTTTAACTATATTAATGATGTGTTCGGCTATGAATGGGGAGACAGGATATTGAAGAAATACGCCTCCCTTTTGGCTGAGGATATGAAGGAGGAGGAAACCTTCTGCCGTGTCAATGCGGACAATTTCATAGCCCTCCGCAGCTATGACACAAAAGAAAATGTGCTTCACCGCCAGCTGGAGGTGGACCGGAAGATTATGGAATATATCCAGGATTCCAGAGATAAATATTCTCTTCCTGTCCGCTGCGGTATCTGCTGTCTGGAGGATGTCGGGGAACAGCTGACCATTGAAGGGCTGATTGACCGGGCTAATTATGCGAGAAAATGGGCAAAGGCCGGCGAAGGAGATAAATACCGGTTTTACGATGAGGGGATACGCAGTCAGCTGCGTGCGGAAAAGCTGATTGAGCATAGCATGGAGAAAGCCCTGAGCAATCACGAATTTAAAGTATACTATCAGCCCAAAGTCAGCCTGGTAACGAACAAAATCGTATGTGCGGAGGCTCTGGTACGCTGGCAGAAGCCGGGCGGGAGTATTATTCCCCCGGATCAGTTCATTCCTGTATTTGAGAAAAACCATTCCATTCCGCTGCTGGATCGGTATGTATTTGAGGAGGTTTGCGCCTGGCTGCGTCAGCTGCTGGACAACGGGAAGATGGTTCTCCCGGTATCCGTGAATGTATCCTGCCTGCAGTTTTATAACAGTGATTTTGTGCAGGCTTATACGGAAATCAGAGACAGATACCAAATCCCCGACGGACTGTTGGAAATTGAATTTACGGAAACGATCCTGTTCGATAACTGGGATGTTATGAAGAACATCGTGGAGAAATTGAAAGCCGCCGGCTTTTCCTGTTCCGTTGATGATTTCGGAAAGGGCTATTCTTCTTTAAATACGGTAAAAAATCTGGATATAGATGTTTTAAAGCTGGATGCCTTGTTTTTCCAAAATATCACCACAAGGGAAAAGGACCGCCTGCTGGTGGAGGGGATCATCCGCGTGGTCAGGCAGTTTGATATAATTACGGTGGCCGAAGGGATTGAATCCATGGAGCAGGTGGAAATCCTGCGCAGTCTTCATTGTGATATGGTGCAGGGTTATGTGTTCTATAAGCCGATGCCTCAGGATGTGTATGAAAGACTGCTGCAGTGTGTGTTTTAAGCCAGGAAAATGCCTACACGATATTCTCACCAAGCAGGATTTTAGGCATGGTAGTAAGGCATCGGCTCCAGCGTTTATAAAAATGTTCCAATCCGAGCCGGGACACTTGTGCGTGAACATCTTCATTTTCAAGTGTCCAGTGCAAAATATAAGTGACTTTGCCTACCCATTTCGTCAGGCGGATGGGCGGCTTCCCTTCCTTCACCGCATTGAAATCCTCTTGCCGATGGGTACGTTTGATGTACTTTACATCAATAACTCCGGGCTGAGAAAGATAAAATTCTGCAACCTCTTTCATAAGAGCTTCAATCTCATCCTGTTTGTCAATTTTTGCTTCATAAATACAGATTTCATTAAACATCAGAACGCCCTCCGCCGCTCAGCCTTCTTTGTCAGTGGCGGCTGAACTTGATTTATTTTTTTCATTCTAATATTAGTGTGCGGAAATGTCAAACAGCTCATTTCGTATTATAACTTTATGTCATTGTGTATGGATCTTTTTGTTCATTTGGATACCAATCGGGGACTATTTTGCTGCTTTACATGACGAAGCAGCTTCGGCGGCATCTCTGTATAAGGTATTGATTTAAAATGTCGGTATGGAAAGCTTTCATGAAAATAAACTGTCGGCATATAAGAAAATTTATGAACAATTACTGTCCTGTCTTATTTTGTTATGGTAAAATAAGAATATAAGGGTTAAGCGTTAAAAGGTAATCAAGTTGTTTGAAAAGACAGGAGGGATATTATTATGACTGATGTACAGTGGCTGCTGTTGCTTCTTTCACTTTTAATTATTGTTCCGGTTATCTGGTCGGTGACGATGGGTCTGCTGCGCAAAAGGGATTTTAAACGTCAGATCGAGGGGAAACGTCCGGAACGCAAAGCAAAAGAAAACATGAAGATATCCAGGGAAAATCCGAAAGTAAATGTAAATATGGATACGGAAAGACTGCGGTTTGAGGCTCAGATGAAACAGAACCAACGAATTCCGCATTAAGATTTTGAGGGGCAGACAGCCGGTCTTCAGCAGAAGGCCGGCTGTTTTTCTGATATTTGATGTTGTTGCCGTCACTCAGTTAAAAAGATTATTAGCTGGCTGTCAAGCATTTACGCATCCGGTTCCAATTCCCGGTACTCCGTGGGTGTCATCCCGAAACGTTCAATGAACAGCCTGTTAAAATGGCTCCTGTTGGTATATCCCAGCTCTTCACAGATTTCTCCCACCCGTTTGTCCGTATTTTTCAAAAGATCCGCAGCCTCCTTCAGCAGAAAGGATCTGCTGTAATCGGACAAAGTCCGGCCGGTGTGCTTCTTGACCACCCGGTTGATATAGTCGCTGTTATAATTCAATTCCGCTTCCAGTTCGCCCCGGCTGATCCTGCCTTTCCTGTTCTGCAGCAGCTGGGACACCTGGTAGAAAAGCCTTTCTTCCTTGGAGATCCTTGTCTGGTGGGTCTGGATCAGGTAATTCTCCTCGTCTCCCAGCATGGCAATGAAACGGCAGAAATATCCCCTCACCATATAATTCCTTCCGGAACGGCTTTCGCTCAGCTCCAGCACGATGGCATTAATCAGCCTGTAAAAATCATCGGGATCAAAGAGGGTCTTTCTTCTGAAATCGATATACTCCTTTGCACTGTAAAAGGAAAGCTTCTGGTTTTCCGCAAACAGATGATGGAAAAAGGTATGGCTGGTACAGCTTTGCCCTTCCTCATCATACAGCAGATCCTGTTCCAGCACGGATTTGATATATTCCTCCTGGAACATGAAAAGAATGATTTCAAACTCGCTGTCATGCAGCTCCTTATGACGTATATTTTTATTGCACAGGCAGCATTCCCCGGCATGATAGGCCACCGTTTCATTTTCGATCTGTAAATGAAGTTCGCCCTCCAGCACGATGGTCAGTTCATAAAAATCATGGGAGTGCAGGGAACGCTTCCCTTCCAAATCCAGCCTGCTTACGGAAGAAAAAAAATAATTTTTATTGCTTTCCGTAAATTCCAGGGAGTTCAGTTCACCGTGCTTTCTGTCAGTTGCTTCATATATGATCATATACGGCATTCCGATCTCTACAAACTCCGAAGTATAGCTGCCTAAATTATGAAAGGTGAGAAAGGTTTTGGGAATCCCCAGTTTTTTCAGAAATCCTTCCTGTGACAGTTTCCCACTGGTATCGATGAACTGTCTGACTTTTTTCATACGGTTCCTCCTGACTTTAGAAAGTCTGATTTGGATACAATAAAACTCTGTTTCCCTCTGGATACGACATTTTCAGGTGCTTATTATGATTATATAATGACTCTATAGGATAAGCAAGAAGAGACTGCCTGTTTCCCGTCAGGGAAAAGATTGTCGGTCATGAGCAGACTATAACGGAAATGACAGTTCAGATGTGATGGGGCTGTTATTTCCGAAAAAACACACAATAGGAAGGAGAGCATGTATGATTTTTTATGTGAACGCCGCCGCTGCCAGAGAGGGCAACGGCAGTAAGGAAATGCCTTTTAAACACATCAATGAAGCGGCAAAGGTTGCCGGACCGGGGGATGAGGTCCTGGTTGCTCCGGGTATTTACCGGGAGTATGTGGATCCTGTGAACGGAGGAACGGAAGACGCCAGAATTACCTATCGCAGCGAACAGCCTCTGGGGGCTGTCATTACCGGTGCGGAACCCGTAGATACCTGGGAACCTTACCAGGGGAATGTCTGGGTATGCCGCATTGATAACGGCGTATTCGGCAATTATAATCCTTATACTACCTTTGTGGGAGGGGACTGGTATTTTGCACCTGTAGTCAGACACACAGGCGCCGTATACTTAAATGACCGTCAGCTTTACGAAACCGAGACGCTGGAGGAATGTATCAAGGGTGAAGTATATCTCCCTTCCTGGGATCATGATTTTTCTGTTTATAAATGGTATACCGAACAGGACGGCGACACCACAGTGATCTATGCCAATTTCCAGGGACATAATCCCAATGAGGAAAAAGTGGATATCAATGTGCGCCGCAACTGCTTTATGCCCTCCAAAACAGGAGTGGATTATATTACCTTCAGTGGCTTTGACGTTAACAAAGCTGCCACAACCTGGGCGCCTCCCGCCGCTTATCAGGACGGAATGGTCGGCCCTCACTGGTCAAAAGGCTGGATCATTGAGGACTGTGAAATCAGCAACAGTAAATGCTGCGGTATTTCCCTGGGAAAATATTATGACCCGGAAAATGATCATTATTTTACCAACAAGCATGTGAAAAGCCCTACCCAGATGGAGAGGGATGCGGTGTGCCGCGGACAGTATCATGGATGGCTGAAGGAAAAAGTAGGCAGCCATATCGTAAGACGCTGCCATATCCATCACTGCGAACAGGCTGGTATTGTAGGACGTATGGGATGTGTATTCAGTATCATTGAGGACAACCACATTCACAATATCAACAATATGCAGCAGCTGGGCGGCGCCGAGATTTCCGGCATTAAGTTCCATGGAGCTATCGACGTAACATTCCGCCGCAATCATATCCATCATTCTACCATGGGTATCTGGTGTGACTGGCAGGCGCAGGGCACGAGAATCACACAGAACCTGCTGCATGACAACCATGCGCCGGAAGGCTCCACAAAGGCAGAAGGCGCTATGATGTGCCAGGATATTTTCGTAGAAGTGGGTCATGGTCCGACACTGATTGACAACAATGTGATGCTTTCCAAAGCCGGCCTGCGGATTGCCACCGAAGGCGTGGCCTGTGTACATAACCTGATTCTGGGTGCTTTTACGGCTGTAGGCGGCGGCACGGATAATACGGTAAACGGCCTTAACCAGCCCCGTTACACGCCTTATCATATCCGCCATCGTACCGAAGTGGCAGGATTTATGTCCATCCTGCATGGGGATGATCGTTTCTACAACAATATCTTCGTTCAGAACTGGCCTGTTAAGGAAACGGAAGCGAAAGAAGATATGGGATTCAAAATGGAGGATAACCAGGAGGTTGGTACCAGAGTATTTGATGAGTATCCTACCTATGAGGAGTGGATCAGCTGGTTTGAAATGGATAAGCCTGCCAATATGGGCAAGCTGGCCCAGTATCATTTTTCACATTTACCTGTTTGGGTGAACGGAAATGCTTACTTCAATGGCGCGAAACCCTGCAAAAATGAGAAGTCAAATCTGGTTGATGAGACAAATAAGGTAACCGTGGAGCTGGTGGAGAAGGACGGGCATTATTACCTGAAAACAAATGTGTATGATCTGCTTGGTGATTTTAAGGACGGCATTATTACCAGTGATATCCTGGGCTACGCATTTGAGCCGGAGCAGAGGTTTGAAAATCCTGACGGAACAGCGATTACCTTCAACGAGGATTATCTGGGTGAGCATCGCGGCCTTTCTGCGGTTCCCGGGCCTTTTGTTTCCGCTGAAGCGGCTGGAAAACAGCTTTGGTAGTTTGGTTCCGGTATACTTTTCCCTCCTGTTTTCCTCAGTACAGAAAATGGATGCAAAACAGCGGGGAAAAAACCGAAATAGAAATTGAGAAATGATTCATAAAAGGAAAACATAGAGGGGATTACGTTCCCGTTATATGTTTTCCTTTTTATATATGGGCACATTTATATGTGTTCACATTTATATGTGTTCACATTTATATGTGTTCACAGGGGGAAGATAAAAAACCTGACACAAATCGGGTGTAGATATGTATTGTTTTTTCATTATTTCTGTGTTATGATAACTGCACATCAGCTATAGCTATTCTTTTTTATTCCTGGAACAGTCTGTTCCGTTTAATTCCGTTTTGTTTTTGCTAATATATTGTATATTCTACATTTTTTATGTATAATTAAGGAGGAAATCTGTCTGTTTCGGCAGACAGCAGTAAGTTTATGGGAAAAATTGATATTTCTTTGTCTTCCTATTTGTCCCATCCGCCAGTATTTGCCGACCTGTTTAATGCCTGGCTGTACGGCGGCAGGCAGGTGATTGACTATCATGGCCTGCGGCAGGAGGATCCGGTACAGAACAGGCCTGAGTATTCTGCCGCGTATAAGCATGTGCGGGATGTTGTAAAGATGTATTATCAGGATGGAATGGAGCTGGTTCTGCTTGGGATTGAAAACCAGGAAAAGATTGATTATACGGCTCCGGTGCGGATCCTGCAGTATGACGGGGCTGATTATCAGAAAAAGGTGCGCAGGGTGGAAGAGGAGAATCGGAAACGGCTGGGTCTTAAAACCGGTTTTCCGGCTTTCTTCCCTGATGACCGGATAACGCCTGTTATTACTTTGCTATTGTATTTTGGAGAAGAAGAGTGGAAAAGGCCCAGGCGGCTGCATGATCTTCTGAGGTTCCCCGAGGAAAGTGACAGACTCAGAAGTTTTGTGCCCGATTATCCGATCCATGTACTCTCCGTCAGGAGGGACATGGATATCAGCCTGCTTCACACGGAACTGCGGCAGGTATTCGGATTTCTTCAATGCCAGGAGGACAGAAAGGCTTTGAAAAAATATGTAAAAGAAAACGAGCATGTTTTTTCCCGTCTTTCCAAGGATGCAGCTCTTTTCCTGGCAGCTGCCGCCAAAGGAACGCAGATTTTGTCAGCGCTGAATGTAAAGGGGGAAAGCTGTAATATGTGTAAAGCATTGGATGATCTTTATAATGATGGGGTGAATCAGGGTAAAAGCCAGGGATTGGAACTGGGAGAAGAATATTTTGCCGCGCTGTCGCAAAAGCTTCTTGCCGATTTCCGTATAGACGATCTTCAGAAAGCGATCAAAAATAAGGAATATCGGAAGAAGCTATACCAGGAATACCGGATTGAAAGATGCTGAACAGGCGGCGTATTATTCAATGGATGGTATGGGGTTAAAATCCACATCCATAATCTTTGTATCAATTCTCTTACCATTCAGATAAACCCGGAAATCCATCTCCTTATCCGAATGGGAAGTAATGCAGTAAACATCATTTCCCGTCTGTCCTGTTGAATCCAGATCCAGTTTAAGATGACGGCTGAACACCGGACCAGAGGTTCCCAGACCGACGGCGGAGGCTGAACCGGCGCCAGGTATATATACCGCATATGTGCTGGTGGTCTTAAAATCGAGATTGCTTTCTCCGGCATATTGGAGAACATAGGCCGTATTATAATTGTCTTCCACATCCTGGAACAAGTCTGAAAACTGCTCAACCCCCATCGCCTTCACATATTCATCTGTATTCAGGGTTAGGATACCGGAAGCCGAAGCAGATCCGCTGCCTGGAAAAAAGAGAAGTAAAACAGCCGATATTACCAGTATAACGGCAAGCACGGGTACGATATAAAATACTTTTGAATGTTGTTTTTTCATTATGTCCCTCCGGTGAATATTTATTGTGTTTCCGCTTTTACAGGACAGGCTCATAGGGCTGGCTTACAGAGTAAGTATCCAACGGGAAACATTGTATTTAATGAGATGCAGCGGCAGGACATGCCGCAGATTCATTATAGCATACAACAAATAATGTTTACAGGAAATACAGCAAGAAATGTGAAAAATCCCCGGAGACGTCGATGTATAGTAGTCATAGGGAGGGACAGATAATGAAAACAAATCTGGATACGATTCGGGAAATGATGGATTATATCGAGAAGCATTTGGAAGAACGGCTGGATCTTGACAGTCTTTGCCGTGAGGCGGGCTATTCCCGATACCATTTAAGCAGGATGTTCTCAGTGATTTCCGGTTTTTCCGTTCACACCTACATTCAGAGGCGGAGATTGACGGAAGCCGCACGGCTGCTGGTATTTACGGACAAGCCGGTTATGGAGATTGCCCTGTTTGCCGGATATGAAACACAGCAGTCCTTTACGATCGGTTTTAAAGCAATGTATAAATGCAGTCCAAGGGCCTTCCGGCGTAAAAAGGAATTCTTCCCCTTACAGCTGAAAATGACTGTGGACGGATCCGGAAAACTGAGAGGAGACAGGATGATGGATATCCAAATGGTGGAAGGCGGAAGGATGTTGCTTGCCGGTTACCGGAAAAATACCCGCTTTGGTTTCAATGTAATCGGGCAGTGCTGGAAAAAAATGCATGCCGGGAAGGGAAGCATTCCTAATCGGATAAATAGGGAATTCCTCGTTGGACTGAATGATTATGCACGATGGGATACGGACTCGGAAAAACAGCCGGTCTTTGACTATTATGCGGCATCGGAGGTGGAACGGATAGGCGCTCTGCCGAAAGGTATGGAAGGCAGGGAGCTGCCCGCTACAAAATATATAGTCTTTTGCTTCCGGGGAATAAAGGAAGACAGTGTGCAGCCGGTTGCGGATTATATTTACAGGGAATGGTTTCCGCAGTCGACCTGCAGGCTGAATGAAAATGCGAGGTATGATTTTGTGCGGTATGGAGAGGAAACGGACGAGGATGGCAGGAGCAGGATTGAGTACTGGGTTCCGGTTTTATAAGTTACATCTGCGCATGTACCAGATTTCCCGCAGCATGCAGAAATCTGGTACCGCTCCAAGACCTGTTTCATGCATTTGTTTTTCCATTTCCAGGTATGGGAAAGCGAATGCTATATATTATATCTTAAAATATTACCCGTGTTTTCGCATTATGTACGGTGATCGAACCTGCTTTTACTTCGCTGTTTATAAGGCCATAGCTTTTTAGGATCGCATAAAGTTTTTCCGCATTAGCAGGATCCATATCACATAAGGGCAGCCGGCAGCCGCCCACAGGATAACCCATGGCCCGCATAGCCTGTTTGACAGGTATGGGATTTATGTCCATAAAAAGCCCTTCTATCAATTCCAGATATTTCAGTTGCAGATTATCGCTTTTTTCCTGATCGCCGTTAAAATAAGAGTAACAAATATTATGTGTTTCTTCCGGAAGAATATTGGAGAGAACAGAAATAACCCCCTTGGCGCCGAGGGCCAGGGCAGAGGTAATCTGATCATCATTTCCTGAATAGATGGTTAAATCCTCCTTGCATAGAGAAGCCGTCTTAGCTATCTGAGAAAAATTTCCGCTGGCCTCCTTACAGGCCACAATATTGTCGATTTCACTCAGTCTCTTATAGGTGGCAGGAAAAATATTTACTCCGGTTCTGGAAGGAACATTGTACAGGATAATTGGGAGTGAAGTGGCTTGTGCACAGGTTTTAAAATGTAAATAAAGCCCCTGTTGGGATGCTTTGTTATAATAGGGGGTCACATGCAGGAGTGCATCGGCCCCTGCTTTTTCACATTCCCCGGACAGCCATGCGGCATGGGCCGTATTGTTGCTTCCGGCCCCGGCGATTACGGGAATCCGTCCATTCACCTGCCTGATCGCTTTTTCTACAAGAGTTATATGTTCCTCATCAGAAAGAGTGGAAACTTCCCCTGTCGTTCCTGCGATAACTACCGCATCCGCTTTCTTCTGTATTTGGAATTCCAGTAGATCCTGAAGGACCTGGTAATTAATTTTGCCGTCTTCTGTCATGGGAGTGATAAGTGCTGTTGCAGCACCTTTAAATATAAGTTTCTTCATTTTTTTCTCCTTGATATAAATTTCAATTTCCGTATTTCAGCATCATCTGTGAATACCGCCGACTGGCGATAGTATCTTATTGGTTTGATGTATACAGCAGACCATCCAATTTACTTCTTCGGGAGTATCGTTTATTTCTTCGATATTTATCATATATTGTTCACCCCCGATGCGGGCAATGGAGCAGTTATCCGTTTCCGGAAGACTGAAGCTTAAGTCATGTTCCTTACAGAAATGTTTAATAAGTTCCAGGGCTTCTTCCCTATTCTTCAGCTGATTTTTGCTGAATAGAAAATAGACATCTTTCATTTAAATTACTCCTTTGATTTTCATTAGCCTGTGCGGCGTGTTGTCTGACACCTGTATGAATCTGAAATTTATGGTTTACATTATAACCATTTCCGAATAAGGAATTGATTAAAATTTGGCAGGGAATGTTAAAATGTCGTTAAAACGGATAGCTGAAAATAACATAATCAGAATGGGAGATATGGTATGACACAATATGCTCAATTTAACTGGTACCATGAGCGCTTTTGGGCACCTGAGCTTCGGAAAAATCGACGGGAATTTTTATCTTACGGTGAACAGCCGGAACTTAAGCTATGTGTGGGAAACATTCGGTCTGTATTGCTGCGGCGGCTCCGGTTTTTATTTGTAACGATGCCAGCCTTATTCCGAAGACGGAAGAAGTTATATTTTGTTCTGTATTCCGGAAGGGATCTTTGCCTATGAAATCGAGTTTCCATCCTGCAGGCTTATCGGAGATGTAATAGATGTGGTACACCCCTTTGCGGATGGGCGGGATACGAAGATAGAAGGTGCTTATGTCATGAAATATCAGGACTATTATTACTGCTTATATTCCAGCTTTACCAGAAGCTATGAGGTAAGGATATCCTGGAGCAAAGTGATGGAAGGACCATGGAAAACAAAATATGACAGGCTGATCATGACTCCGAAGGACGGGATTGAAATCATATCTTTATCGTGAGAAAAGTCAAAAAATAACTGCATAGAAAATAGCTGTAAAGCCGCCTTCGTGAGTAATAATGCCAAAGGCGGCTTTTTGTAAGTGTGCCTGGCGCGCACGTTTATAAATTACCCTTTTTATGCGAAAAATCATATTTTTTGAAGGAAAGAATCCAGGTACTATAATAACAGGAAATGAAAATAGCAACCGGAGAAGTGAGGAAAAGAGTATGAGTACTAAAATGAGAAGTACGGGCAGACAGAGGCCTTTTGATGATATCAGGCGCCATAAGACCTATTATATTATGCTAATCCCCATGGTAGTCTTTTTTATCCTGTTCTGTTATCTTCCTATGCCGGGACTTTACTATGCTTTTGTGGACTACGACTTTATGCAGGGACTGCGCAGTCCGTTTTGTGGCTTCCGTAATTTTGAGTTCCTTTTTTCCGGCGGAATGGACTCCATAATTTGGAAATTGACTAAAAATACAATTCTTTATAATCTGGCATTTATTCTGATCGGGAATGCGGCACAGATTACGGTAGCGGTCCTTCTGAAGGAAATCCAGAAAAAATATTTTGTTAAGGTTTCCCAGACACTGATGTTTATGCCTTATTTTGTATCCATGGTAACCATCGGGGTAATTGTCTATAACATTTTCAGTTATAAATACGGGATTGCCAATAACATCATTACTTCTTTTGGGTTTGAGAAATTTGACTTCTATCAGAATCCGCAGGTATGGCCCGTTATTATAGTGGCAGTCCAGGTATGGAAAGGGCTGGGATATGGCAGCGTAGTGTATATGGCGGCAATTCTGGGAATTGATGAAAGTATTTATGAGGCCGCTTATGTGGATGGCGCCTCCAACTGGAAGCGGATTCGTTATATAACGCTTCCTCTGCTGAAGCCTACGGCTATCATGCTTATCATGCTGGCTCTGGGCGGGATAATCAAAGGTTCCTTCGAACTCTTTTATCAAATCGTGGGAAACAATGGATTACTGCTGGACAAGACGGACATTATAGATACCTATGTTTATCGTTCCCTGGCAGTGGATTTTAACATGGGAAGAGGGGCTGCGGCCGGATTGTACCAGTCGGTTTTCGGTTTTGTGCTTGTCATGGCGGTAAACCGGATTGTGAATAAGGTAAGTCCGGAAAATGCCCTGTTTTAAAATAAAAAGCGGTACAACCCGCAGATTGGAGAGACTATGAGACCGACACAGACATCAGTACATATCCGTCATGGCTTCCGGGCCGCTTTGTTTAAAGGGATCAGCATGTTTGTTATCGCAGCCCTGGCGGTGATTTGCGTAATTCCCTTCCTTCTCATCCTGGCGGGATCCTTCAGCAGCGAATCGGCAATCGCAGTAAACGGTTATTCCCTGCTTCCCCGGGAATTTACGCTGGATGCCTATAAAGCTATTTTTAATATGGGAAATTCCATACCGCAGGCCTATATGGTTACGATTTTTATCACAATTATGGGAACGGCCGCAGGGCTGCTTACCACATCCATGAGCGGCTATGTGCTGTCAAGGCCGGATTTTAAGCACAGGAATAAATTTGCATTTTTCATTTATTTTACAACATTATTTTCGGCCGGTATGATTCCATCCTATCTGGTAAATGTGAATATCCTTCATTTGAACAATAATATCTGGGTCCTGATTCTTCCGGCGGTTATGAATCCCTTCAATATCTTTTTATTCCGTAACTTTGTGAAGAGCATTCCTCATGAACTGGTGGAATCGGCACGGATTGACGGGGCAGGTGATTTCAAAATTTATTATAAGGTGGTCATGCCGCTTGCCAAACCGGCGGTGGCAACCATTGGGCTTTTCCTGGCGCTGAGTTATTGGAATGAATGGTTTCGCTGCAACCTGTATATAAAAAATACCGACTTGTATACCCTGCAGTATTTTCTGCAGTCTATGATGGCAAATCTGTCTGCCATGATGAGCGAGAAGGGGCTGGTGGACAGTGTGGCATCCCTTCCGAGTGAGACAATGAAGCTGGCCACAGCAATCATTGCAACAGGCCCGGTCCTGCTGTTCTATCCGTTTGTGCAGCGTTACTTTGTAGGCGGCCTGACCGTAGGCGGTGTAAAGGGATGAACAGGAAATAAATGAACTGTGATGCAGACAGGCGGGAGACGCCTGATGTATAATAAAAAAGGAGGACACCAAATTTATGAAGAAAAGAAGTTTATGGAGAAAAGCAGTCTCTCTGGGAATGTCGGCGGCTCTCGTCTTTTCTCTGGCCGGATGCGGCCAGGGCAGTACGGATACCTCAGGCAATGCAGGAACGTCAGGCAGTACGGAGGCGGAAACAGATGCCCGGGAGACGGCAGAACAGGCGGCAGATGACGGGGAGGTCATTACTTTAAAAGGATTTACCATGGGCAACGAACCGGCGTCAGGTATGGATGCCTTCTATGAGCAGCTGGATGCCATGACGGTAAAGGATCTGGGTATTAAGGTGAGATTTGATTATATTCCATGGGGAGATGAGAAGAATAAGATTAATCTGAACATTGCCTCCGGAGAATATGATTTGTATGTGGGCGGCAATTTTTCCGATTATAAGGTTATGGCGACAAAGAATGCTTTCCTTGATTTAAAACCCTTACTCAGTGAAGTGCCGGATTTGGTGGCCCATTACTCTGTGGTATCCGATAAAACACTGGAAAGCTGTGAGATCGGCGGTAAGCTGTACGGAATCCCCCAGTTTGGAAAAGCGACAGACAGTGTGACGGCAGGGGAAGGTTTCATGTACAGGGAAGACCTGCGTAAGAAATGGGGGCTTCCGGAAATCAACAGTTTGGAAACCATGGAACAGTATTTGTATAAAGCGAAGGATGAATACCCTGAAAGCTCGGTGATCATGGATAATCGTATCTGGTCTGCTGTGTGGAACATTCTTGCGGCCGGTAAATATCTGGAGCTGGACAGCTATATGAACACACCCTATACCGTTGTGGCAGCAGATGATCCTTACACAGTCATTGACAGGACACAGACGCCGGAATATAAAACTATGTTGGAATATATGACGAAATGGTACAAGGACGGAATCATTGACCATGATATCCTTGCTGCCAGTGCCAATGAAGGAAACAAGATTGCAGAGCTGATAAAGGCTGATAAAAAAGTAACTGCAACCAATTCTCCTGCATGGTCGCTCACTGCAACCGTGAATGAAATAGCCAGAAATAATCCGGAATGGGAAATGGGCTGGTTTGATTATGGATTTGGAAAAGCACCCATATATCTGCCCTCTGTTTCCAGCGCCACATGTATTTCCATTAACCCCAAATGCAAGGAACCGGTAAAAGCCCTGCAGTTTATTGAAAAGGCGCATACCGACCAGGCTTATTATGACCTGCTCAGATGGGGAGTGGAAGGGGAAAACTATAACAGGCAGGACGGAAACATTACCACGGCCGGTATTGAAGCAAGCAATGTGAAGCCTTCCTGGACCGGTCTGGTAGACGGTTATATGGAAACGGAAGTACCTAGTGAAAATGCTTACTGGCAGGAACAGATGGATGCTACCCGCGTGACACCGGAAGAATTCAGCCCCCTTGACGGCTTTATCTTCGACGCCTCCTCCCTTTCCTCAGAAACGGCGGCACTGGAATCCGTAAAAGCACAGTATATGACGCCCCTCCTCTGCGGTGTGACCCAGGATATGGACGGGGATTACGAAAATGTTCTTGCTCAGCTGAAGAAGGCAGGCATCGAAAAGTATATCTCTGAGATGCAGCAGCAGCTGACAGCATTTCAGGAAAAGAAAGCAGCTGACTAAATGAAATCCTCAGCCTTCCTGCGGCAGCCCGCCTGCAGGGAGGTTTTTGGGCGTAGGCTGCAGGAGTAATCAGTATAGCAGTGTACCATATGTACGGACGGGAGGGTAAATGAAAAGGAGCATACCAGAGAAAAGACGCCGGTTTTCCAATTTATCATTAACAGTGAAAATGTTTCTGCTGTTTTCCTGTGCCTGCCTCGCTGCAATGGGAGCTGCGTTTTTCATATCCTATCGGCAGCTTTATGTATCTACAAGAGTAAATCAGGAGTACCTGGCGCATCAGCGCTTCGAGCAGACGCAGGCCATGCTGGAGGAGCGCCTGGAACGAGTGGAGAGCATAACCAGAATGGCCATAGGAAATGAAAATCTGAATCTCTGCATGAAACAGCTGATGGAAAGCAATGGTTTTTCTGATCAATATGTGCAGGTGCAGTCTGCCTGGGAATGGATAAAAAATATATATTACGGAACGGATTATGATTCCGTTGTTTTGTATCTGGATGGGGAATATCCTTTTGCGGATGGTATATCCGGCTATGTGCGTGATTGGGATAGTGAAGAAGGCCGTCAGATATGGCGGATCATGGAACAAAACGGCTACCGTCCTTTTTGGCAGACAGTAAATATGGAAAAAAACGGGGAAGAAGGCTGCTATCTTATTTTTGTCAGACCGGTAACTAACCTGGAGGATTTCAGCCGGAATCTGGGAAGCATGCATGTTTATATTCATGGCGATAAACTGGCGGAGAGCTTTCTGAATACCCCGCAGGAAGAGGTTTACTATATAAAGTCAGGAGACGGGAAACTCCTTACGGTAAGTGACCGGAGTCTTTATGATAAAATTGCTCCGGACGCAGAATTGGAGAATGCATGTTCGCCAGAGGGAGGAAAGGTCAGATCCGGCGGCAGAGAATATTATGCCAGAATGAGCGAGATAGGAGAAAGCGGTCTCCTGTTATATGCTGTTATGCCGTCAGATACCATCCGGGGAGTATTTCGGAAAACAGGCCTTTTTACAGCCTTCCTTTTTATTGCAGACTGCGCTGTGCTGCTTTTGGCGATTTGGCTGATTTCCCGTTCCGTTTCTTCCAGAATCCGGCACTTATCCAAAACCGTCCAGAAGGTACAGGACGGAAAACTGGAAACCCTGGATGAGGAAGCCGGACAGGACGAGGTCGGCCAGCTGATCGGGAACTATAATTATATGATACGGCGCATCAGGAAGCTGCTGGAAGAGCAATACCAGCTGGGCCAGGAGAAAAAAGAAGCGGAGCTGATGGCACTGCAGTCCCAAATCAACCCCCATTTCCTGTATAATACTCTGGATATGATTAACTGGATGGCTTCTAAAAACGAAACGGAAAATATCAGGGACACAGTTTTGTCCCTCGCCCGATATTATAAACTGATCCTGAATAAAGGGAGGGATATAATTACTATCGGACTGGAAATTGAATTATGTGAGGCTTATATTGCCATACAGCAGAAAAGATACCGGGGGAAGATTTTATTTGAACTGGATGTGGAGGAGCAGATCCGCGATTGCCTGATACCTAAAATAACCCTGCAGCCCCTCATAGAAAATGCAATTACCCATGGCATTATGGAAAAAAGCAGCGGACGGGGAAACATCCTCATAAGCGGATGGGAAGAGGATGACGATATATTCCTGTCGGTAACGGACGATGGAGTGGGTATGATTACGGGGCAGGAAATGGAACAGAAACACAAGGGCAGCAAATATGGACTCAGTAATATCGAAACACGTCTGAAGCTGTTCTATAATATGGAAAAATGCATCACCTTTGAAAGCACACAGGGAATTGGAACCTGCGTCAGTATTCGGGTAAGGAAAATTAAGGAAAAGGATATTCAGGAGAAAGCGGGGAGGGAGGAAAGCTGAAATGAGACTGTTAATCGCGGACGATGAAGATTATGTAAGGGAGGGACTGATTTCATCTATTTTCTGGGATAAATACGGAATTGACGAAATTATGCAGGCACGGGACGGACGGGAGGCCCTGACAATATCCTCGTGGTTCCGGCCGGATATTGTCCTTACTGATATCCGTATGCCGAAACTTAATGGATTGGAATTTGCGGAACGGCTGATCCGTCAGTGCCCGGACAGCAAGCTGTTGTTTATGAGCGGTTATATGGAAATAGAATATCTGAAAAAAGCGATATCCCTGGATGCCGTGGAGTTTGTGGAAAAACCCATAGAACTGGAAAAGGTGGAAGGGGCGGTCAAAAAGGCAGTGGATTTTGTCAGGGAAAAGGAACGCCATGAAAAAAAAGAAGGACAGTGGCAGAACCTGGAACGCCAGAGGCTTTTAAATATGCTCAGACTTAAGACAAAGGATAAGGCTCTGGTTGAAAAAATATGCAGGGAGGTAGAGTTTCCGACAGATACAGGATACTTCGCTGCGGTGATCTGGGCTAAAAAGGAAGGGACGCCAGGGCAGTTGGAGCCTCTTGTTTTTGATACCTGGAAAAAAACAGGGATACCGGTTCTTCTCACTCTTGTAGAGCAGGGGAAATATCTGTTTCTTGCTGCCTGTGGAAAATACCGGATGAGCATGGTAAAAGCAGAATGCCGGAAAATGGCGGAACTGGAGGATGGAATCTGTGTGGGAATGGGATTTGAAACAGATAATCTTATGGCTGTGGCCCAGAGCTGTGAAATTGCCCTTTTAAATGCGGAACAGTCTTTCTTTGACAGCAGCAGGAAGGTGTTTGAAATGGAAGATGAAATTCCCGAGATGAAAAAATTAAATCCGGGCCTGTATGCCGAGTTTGTCAGGATGATAAAGGAGGAGCCGGAGCAGGTGAGGGAATGGCTGCATCATCTGGTTTCACAAATCTGTTCGGAAGGTTTTTACCGTCAGGAGGATATTGTCATGCTCCTGTCCGCATTTGCGGGACTTCTTGTCCAGGAGAAAAATGCCCTGCTTTTATCCGTTGAGGATATCGATACGGAAGACGATATAGAGAGCCGAATCCGGGAAGCTGTTTCCATAGAAGAGGTAATGGGATTATTTGAAAGAATGCTGGATGCCTTTGCCGTTCATCTGGAGCAGGAAAACCAGTATTCCAGGCTGGTACGGGATACCATTACCTATATTGAACAGCATTGTCAGGAAGCTGAACTGTCGGTGACAGATATTGCTGCGAATATGAATTTTTCTGCAGCGCATCTGAACGTATTATTCCGAAAGGAAACGGGTGTGACAATTAAGCAGTATATCAGTGATTACCGCCTTAATTTATCGAAAAAGCTCCTGCTGAATCCGCATATCAGAATTGTGGAGATAGCGGAAAAATGCGGTTATTCTAATGGCAACTATTTTGCTAAGGTATTCAGAAATACGGAGGGGATGACGCCGGTGGAATACCGCAGGAAATATATGAAATAACTGAAAAATGGTTCCGAAAGCAGAATATGTTGCTTTTGGAACCATTTTTCAGTTATTCCGGATCTGTCTATTGAGGCAATCCACTCGCCGGTTTATTCCATGCTGTATTCTTCCCGGAGAACCGCGTAATAAAGATCATTAAAGAACTCACCATTCTGATAAATAGCCTTAATAAAAGTCCCCTCTCTGCGCATCCCCAGCTTTTCCATAACCCGCCAGGAACCCACATTTACTTCCAGGGCGCTGGCGCAGATACGGTTGATATCCAGGGTACGGAAGGCAAAGTCGCAAAGCTGTTTCGCAGCGTAAGTGGAGATTCCCTGCCCCCAATATTGTTTCCCAATCCAGTATCCCAGCTCCACAGATTTCTGGCCCCGCCACGGCAGATAGAAGTAGACGATGCCGATAGGGCGTCCATCAGCGAGTATGGTACGTGTGACACGGGATTTGTTTTCTTCCTCCAGGAAGCTTCTGATATCCGCGAGTGCGTCCTCCTTCGTATAAGGATATTTGGGATCGCCGGTATAGCGGACAACCTCCCGGTCGTTTCGCTGTAAGGCCAGATCTTCTGCCTGGGATTCCTCGGGTAAGACGAGTTGGATTTCCATATTCATATCTCCTGTCTGATGTGGATTGGATGTACATAAGACCAATGAAAAAGCCGGTAATGTGTAAAAAAAAACGGATAATTTCTTACATTATAGAAGCCCGTATTTTATTTGTCAATTTGTTTGAATTAACTGCTGAAAATTTTTACCTGCATTTTGATGATATATAAAAAAACGTAAAGCAGAATAAAAGATACCGCTCATCAGCCCGATTCTTCTTTGAATTATGACTAAAAATAGTTAAAAATGGGGACATAACCTTAAAATCGAGGTGTTTTTTGTGGATATTCAATCTTTTATAATAAATCTATAAATACGAAAACGAGGTGAACGAGATTTGAAGCTGATAAACAAAGCGGGAAAATCACAAGGGAAAACGGGAGCTGCCGGAATAAGCTGGAAACGGGAATTCCATCGTAACCTGCCGCTCTATATGCTTGTGCTGCCGGCCGCTATACTTGCCATAATTTTTTGTTACATCCCCATGGCAGGGCTTATCATGGCATTTCAGAATTATAAGCCCTGGCTGGGAATCTTTGGTTCGGAATTCGCAGGACTGGATAATTTCCGGCAGATTTTTGAATTCAGGGAATCGTATCAGGCGATTATAAATACGCTCATTATTGCTGTGAGTAAGATTGTATTGGGGCTGATTGTACCGGTAATTATGGCTTTGCTGTTAAATGAGGTAAAACAGCTGGGATTAAAAAAAAGCATCCAGACCCTGGTTTATCTGCCCCATTTCCTTTCCTGGGTTACTGTTGCCGGAATGCTGAGGGACATTCTGGGACTGGACGGTATCATAAATGTTTTTCTGCAGAAAATCGGTATGGAACCGGTTTTTTTCCTGGGAGAGGCGGGGATGTTCCGCCAGATTGCCGTTCTGTCGGATCTCTGGAAAGGGTTTGGCTTCGGAATGATTGTATATCTGGCTGCGATTTCCAATATTGACCAGAATCTGTATGAAGCCGCGGAAATGGACGGTGCAAATAAGTGGCAGCAGACACTTCATATCACGCTGCCGGGTATTATGCCAATGGTGATTGTCATGGCGACGCTCAGCCTTGGAAATGTCCTGAATGCGGGCTTTGATCAGATATTTAATCTGTATTCCCCTCTTACATACAGTACGGGCGATATTATCGACACTTACGTATACAGGCAGTCGCTTGTGAACGGACAGTACAGCTTTGGAACGGCAGTGGGGCTGTTCAAATCCGGGATAGGGCTGCTTCTTACTGTTGCCGCATACAAAATAGCCTACAGGTTTGCCGGCTACCGGATTTTTTAGAAGGGGAGGGGAAGGAATATGCGTCGGACATCCGTCAGCAGAAAGATATTTGTGCTCGTAAATACAATTTTTTTGGTAGCTGTGGCCTTGCTGTGCTTATTGCCTCTTGTGAACCTGTTTGCATTGTCACTAAGCGGAAAAAGTGCGGCCAACAGCGGAATCGTTACCTTCTGGCCGGTTGACTTTACTTTGCTTGCTTATGAGAAAACATTCCAGAATAACAATTTTATCCGCTCCATCCTGATTTCTTTTCTCAGGACAGGCATCGGTACGGTGCTCAGCATGTGTGTAATCACTACGGCCGGATATGCACTTTCCAAGGATTTTAAAGGAAGAACACCTCTCATGTGGTTTTTTGTTTTTACCATGCTGTTCAGCGGAGGATTGATTCCTTCCTATCTGGTCAATTCCACTCTCGGGCTGAAAAATAATTTTCTTATCTATGTGCTTCCCGGTGCGTTCAGCTGTTATAATCTGATACTGATTATGAATTTCTTCCGTTCTATTCCCAAGTCATTGGAGGAAGCGGCATTAATTGACGGAGCGGGTTTCTTCACCGTATTGAGGAAGATTTATCTTCCCCTGTCCAAGGCCGGACTCGCCACTGTTGCTCTTTTTATTATGGTGGGGAACTGGAATGAATGGTTTACAGGTATTCTTTATATGTCGGATACCAAAAATTATCCTCTCGCTTCTTTCCTGCAGGTTATTGTTGTACAGGGAAACCAACAGGATTTGGCGCTGGATCCCACTTCGGCGGCAGCTATGTCGGAACGTACCATAAAGGCGGCACAGGTATTTATAGGGGCACTTCCCATATTGATGGTGTATCCGTTCCTTCAGAAATATTTTGTGAAGGGTATTGTTATGGGGGCAGTTAAGGAATAAGTGCGCCCGGGAATTATAGAAAATGATTTGCCAGGAAAGCTTATGCCAACAGTCAGGTTTGTCTGAACAGTTACGGCATATGATTATAATTTCAGAAGGAGGAAGGTATTGATGAAGAAAGCGGTAAAAGCGATTTCACTGGTCCTGACAGTGGCGGCAGTCCTTGCGGGATGCGGAAAGGACGGCGGAGGGACGGAGGCAGTCAGCACGAAAAATGCGGAGGGCAGGTACGATCCGGTACTGACGATCCGTATAGCTAAACAGCTGGACGAGAACACAGGCAGGTATGGGGAGGGCGAGGACATTAATAAAAATCCCATGGTAGATCTCGCGGTGGAAAAGCTGGGAATTAAGATGGAAACTATTTTGCTTGGAGGAGATGCGGGCAATTATGATACAAAGCTCCGTCTGGCGCTTACCGGTTCGGAGGAGCTTCCTGATGTTTTTCCGGTATACGGGACTCAGATGATAGCCGATATGATTGAATCAGGGAAAGTGAAGGCAATTGATGAGGACATAGAGAAGTACATGCCGGACAGGCTGAAGGAAATATATGATAAATATCCCCAGACCTTCTACCCGGTCATCAAGGATGGAAAAACCTACGGCATTGCATGTACCCCTTTCCTGACTGAGGGCCAGGTCATGATAATCAGACAGGACTGGCTGGATAAGCTGGGCCTGAAGGCACCTACTACACTGGATGAATTTGAAGAGGTTATCAGGGCGTTTACGGAGCAGGATCCGGATGGAAACGGGAAAAAGGATACCTATGGTTTTACTTACGCAGGCGACAGTATTTACAATACCGGATGGGTTGCGGATCCCGTTATCCTTTTTTCGGCGAATGCAGGAAAACATTATCCGGGAAGCTGGCAGGAGGATGAGAATGGTCAGCTGGTATACGGCTCCATCCATGAAGGAAATAAAAAGACCCTGGAACGGATGGCACAGTGGCATGCAAATGGATGGATTTTTCAGGAGGCCGCCGCAACCGGTGCATGGGATGCAATGATGCAGTTTACCGAAGGAAAAGCAGGGATTTTTATCGGAAGGCCATGGGCGATAGGTTCGGTCAGAGATGTGGAAACGGTTTGTCCGGAAGCAGTGATTAAAGCCTATCCCAATATCCTGCAGGACAGCGGGGAGCCTGCTTACCAGGGAGCCCAGATCAACGACGGATGGCTGATGTTCAATAAGGATTTCAACAATATGGAGGCCTTCTTTACCTATTATGACTGGATTTATGACGCGGCGTTCGGGACAGGAGACTTCAAATACGGTTATCTGGAAGGATATGATTATGATATTGTCGGGGATACCGTTGTTTATGATTCCAAATTATTTGATCCTCCGGTAACCGATCCGTTTATGCCGGGAAAATCAACTGTTCTCAAAAATACGCCTTCTATTGATACCATGCAGCCCTATATGGATGTCAGTACGGGAATAACCCCGGAAACCAGTGCTCAGATCAAGGCTGCGGCCGACTTTAAAGCCTCGCCGGATATGGCAGGGGGATATGTGGTGGCCGGAGAACATAAAGACGAGCTGCTCCCGAACCTTTTTAACGGAGAACCTACGGCAACCATGAAGAAAAAATGGGAACAGCTGCAAACTATGGAAAAACAGATCTATACCAACATTATTTATGGGAAGGAGCCCATCGATGCATTTGACAAATTTGTGGAAGAGTGGAAAAGCCAGGGCGGCGACCAGATAACCCAGGAAGTGAATGAATGGTATCAGTCAGTTAAATAAAGGCATACATCCGGGACTGTCAGCATCTGGCAGTCCCGGTATCATATAGTAAAAAGGTACGAATCCTGCTATAATTTTTTGAGAAAAACAGACGGCGGAGCCGGTATTGGGGTGGGCATGAAAAAAATAAAATCAATTTTTATTATTTTTGGTTTTTTTCTCATTATGATAATTGCAAGCTTTTTAATTTTATACCGGTACAGCGCCATCAGTCTCAGGGAATCACTTATGCGCGTGGCGCAGATTCAGATGGAATATGCCAGGGCCCTTCTGGAACAGAAAATCAATGAAATAGAGATAGAAGCGGACGGAATCCTGAACAGTAATGATTTGAAAGAACTGCAGCTTATGGTCATGGAGGAATATGATCCCTATGAATATGTCATGGGTGTAAAAAATATCAAAGAGTATCTGAACAGACGCCAGAGAAGCAATGTGGGCATGTCAGAATTCATATTGTACTGGCCGGAACAGAATTACCTCATTTCCACACTGAATAAATCGGACGTAAGGCGGAAAATGCTGGAAAGAGCGGAAAATAACCAGTGGATCTACTGGGAAAAGGAGGTGTATTACGTAAGACGGTATTCGGCGGACTGGATAAGAGCAGATGAAGAACCCTTTCTCTTTATTAAGATGGAACGGGACTACCTGTATAAAATCAAAAATATGGCTTCAGGTATGGGAACCGGGGGGACTCTTCTTGTGCTCCCTGACAGACAAAGCCTCTTTTCTGCCGATGGTATGGAACAGGATCTGCTGGCAGGGCTGGTGAAAAAACAGGATAAGGAAGCCTTCGAACTGGCTGTTGACAACGAAAAATACCAGATTATCAAATCAGGAGCCGTACAAAACGGGCTTGAACTCGTCGCCTATTATCCCCTGAAGGAAATGAGAAAGCCTATTATGGATATGATGGGGATAACCACAAGGCTGCTGGGAGTGATTCTTGCAGTCGGTTTCATTTTTATGGTATTATACTACAAAAATATCCTTCTCCAGCTTAAAATAATTACGGAAAAGCTCAGGCAGGTGGAAGACGGTGACTTCACCTCCCAGATTGAGGTGCTGCCGGATAATGAGTTCTCCTATGTCTTCCAGCAGTTCAATCAGATGGTATCCCGAATCGGCGATTTGGTATTGTCCACGATAAAAGAACAGCAGCTCAGAAACCAGGCGGAGCTGCGTCAGCTGCAGCTTCAGATCCATCCCCATTTTCTTTATAACAGCCTGTCCTATATCGTCACAGTGGCGGATAAACCGGAGGCTGTAACGGAAATGGCCGTTCATCTGGCGGACTATTACAGGTATTGTACCAAAAAGAAGGCAATAACAAGCATCGGGGAAGAGGTATCCTATGCAAAAGCCTATCTGTCCATTATGGCTATGCGCAAAAGCCTGACGTACAATATAAATGTTTCCGAGTCCCTGTATGACACACCGATAATTCCTCTGATTCTGCAGCCTGTCATTGAAAATGCCATCGAACATGCCATTGAAGAAAGAGAAAATGCCAAGTATTTATTTGTTAAAATCTATAAATTGCCGGACGGTTCCGTGCGGTTTGAGATTTCAGATGACGGGGATGGAATGTCTGAAAAGGAGATTGAGCTGCTGCTGGAAAACCTGCATAAAAAGAACCGGGATGAGGAAGAAAGCGTAGGGTTGTGGAATGTAAACCAAAGGCTGATTAATTATTATGATAGTTCTGCGGGACTGCGTTTCGGCAGGAGTATTTGGGGAGGCTTACTGGTTTCCTTTACTATTTTACCGAAGAGGACGGAAAATGAAGCTGTTGATTGCTGATGATGAATTATATATGGCCGAATATATACAAAAACTGGTGGATTGGAGGGATTATGGATTTGATCAGGTTTTCGTCGCAAACGGAGGCTCCATGGCCAGGGATATCCTTCAGGAATTCGTGCCGGAGCTTCTGATAACCGATATTAAAATGCCTCGGATATCAGGACTTGATTTGTCCGCATTCATTGATGAGAAAAAATACCCGACAAAAGTAATTATTATATCCGGCTACAGTGAGTTCGGGTATGCCAGGCAGGCGCTGCATTATGGGGTGTCGGAATATCTGGTAAAACCTGTCCTTAAGGGCGACCTGGTGGAAACGCTGGAACGTATCCTGCAGAAGAATTTTGTGTTGGAGGAGAAAAAAGAGAAGGACAAAATCTGCCTGGCCGGCGATAAAAGCGCACTGATTTCCTATGTGAAGAATTACATATATGAAAATTTTGATCAGAATCTTTCTCTGGATGTATTGGGAGAAGTCGTCCATCTCCATCCGGCTTATCTGTCCAAGATATTCAAGGAAGTAACAAATATGAATTTGTCCGCCTATATAACGGATATCAGGATGCAGAAAGCGGCTGAACTTCTGGAGCAGACCGAATTAAAAGTCCATGAGGTTATGGAACTCATTGGATATCGGAAAAGCCAGTATTTTTCCAGGCTGTTTAAAGAAAGATTCGGAGTGACGCCTGTTGAATACCGCAGGACAGTGAAGAAGGATTTATCAAATGTATGACTGCCGAAAAAAGGCATCTCCGCAAGAGATGCTTTTTTTGATCCATTGGCGCAATTATACTTATTTGGATAATTAAATGTACTATTGCGATATCAGAAGGCAGAAGATATCGGAGCTTTCGGAGCAGATTTCCATAAAAAATATAATCAAAACGTAATTATTTGAAATTGATAACCATCCCCATATCCTCTTATCATATGATTGCACAATAAAATACCGTTTACCAAAGTGAGGAGGAAAGAATATGGCAAAGCTTGTCATCAATGCATGGGACAGAAAGAGCAAAATCAGCAGGGAACTGTACGGACAGTTTTCCGAGCATCTGGGCAGAGGAATCTATGAAGGAATTTATGTGGGAGAGGCCTCTGATATCAGGAACGTAAAGGGCATGCGGTGTGATGTGGTGGAAGCCCTGCGGCAGATACAGCTGCCGGTACTGCGGTGGCCGGGAGGCTGCTTTGCGGACTACTATCATTGGAAGGACGGCATCGGACCCGGGGAAAAGCGTAAAAAAATCGTCAACGCAAACTGGGGTGATGTGGTGGAGGACAACTCCTTCGGGACGCATGAGTTCATGGAGCTGTGTGAGCAGATAGGCTGCGAACCCTATATATGCGGAAATGTAGGTTCAGGTACCGTGGAGGAAATGAGTGACTGGATTGAATACCTGACCTTTGACGGAAGCTCACCCATGTCAGAGCTGAGGGCTGAAAATGGGCATCCCGAAGCATGGCGTGTAAAATACTGGGGTGTGGGAAATGAGAATTGGGGATGCGGAGGCAATATGACGCCGGAGCAGTATGGACAGGAATTCCGCCGTTACCGTACCTTCTGCAGGAATTATGGGGATAACCGGCTGTATTGTATAGCCGGAGGCGCGGATGTTGCCGACTATCAATGGACGGAAGGTGTAATGAAGACCGCAGCTTATACAGGAAACCGGCGTCTTATGGACGGTATTTCTCTTCACTATTATACACAGCCCAATACCTGGGAGCATAAAAAAAGAGCAACGGAGTTTGAACTGCCGGATTATTACCGGGGGTTTGTACGTGCCCTGCGTATGGATGAGCTGATCGAAAAGCATTGTGAAATCATGAGCAGATATGATCCCGCCCATGAAGTAGGGCTGGTGGTGGATGAATGGGGAGCCTGGTATGAAGTGGAGGAGGGAACCCATCCGGCTTTTCTCTATCAGCAGGGAACGGTCAGGGATGCCCTGCTGGCAGCGGTGCAGCTGGATATTTTCAATAAGCACTCAGATCGTGTAAAAATGGCTAATCTGGCGCAGATGGTCAATGTAATTCATTCGATTATCCTTACGGAAGGCCGGCATATGATACTTACGCCCACCTACTTTGTTTTTGAACTGTATAAAGGCCATCAGGATGCCTCTCTGCTTGGAAGCTGGCTGGAGACAGAAGAAATCGGGGATGAGGAGAGCCGTATCCCTTCCTTATCCCACACAGCGTCCATAAAGGACGGAGAGTTACATCTGACTGTCAGCAATCTGTCTCCTTTCCGGTCGGAAGAGATAGACTGTTATATTCTGGGCTATACCCCGGAGATTATGGAAGGAAGAATCCTTCAGGGAGAAATGGCCGCTCATAATACCTTTGACAATCCGGAAAATATAAAGCTGAATGAATTGCAGGAAATCAAAAGAAAGGACGGCGGGATAAGCTTTATCCTTCCGGCATGTTCCGTGGCTGAAATTATCCTTAAAGAAAACAGCCCAAAGAAATAAAATCATAAAAAATAAAAAGAAATCGAAAAAACCTAATCTTGTTGGAAGTACTTTGAGCCATTAGTATAAAGATACAGGAGCTGCCCGGGAGCTCAACAGAAAAAGTAGGAGGATATGCAATGAAAAAGAAAATAGCGGCGATACTGCTCACCTTATCTATGGCGGTTTCCATGGTGGGATGCGGACAGGATGCACAGACCGGCGGTACTCAGCCGGGAGGAACACAGAACGAGAGTAATTCCGACAGTGCCGGTGCAGAAAATATGCCTTCCGACGGAATTCCGGTTCCGGCAGGCTGGGATGATCCTTATGAAGAAACGCTGACGGTCACCATTGGAGGCCTGGGGAATCCGCAGGATATGAACCTTCCGGAGGGTGATACTCTGGAAGATAATGAATTCACCCGCCTTTATAAGGAACGCTGGAATATGGATGTGAAGGTTGAATGGATGGCAGTGGATGAGGCAGCGCTTTCCCAGAAGGTCAGCCTGGCTATCACCTCAGGACAGATGCCCGATATCATGATGGTACCCAATCAGGTCCTTCTTTCACAGCTTGTGGAATCGGATCTGGTAGCCGATTTGGACTCCGCTTACGAAATCGGTATGAGCCCTTACAATAAGGCTGTGCTGGATACCTATGGGGACCGGAAATTCGATACCTGTACGTTTGACGGAAAGCTGAAGGCTATTTCCAACTATGTACCAGGCTATTCCTATGCCTTTACCTGGATCAGGAAGGACTGGCTTGATAAGCTGGGACTGAAGGAGCCCGGTTCGCTGGAAGAGCTTCAGGCGGTAGCAAAGGCTTTTGTGGAGGAGGATCCGGACGGAAACGGACAGAATGATACCATCGGCCTTCTCTGTGACCAGAGGGTGGGAGGCATCTATAATTCCAATCATACCATGGATCCTATTTTCGGTTATTACGGCTCCTATCCCCGTCAGTGGCTCAAAGATGAAAGCGGCAATGTGACATATGGTACTATCGCGCCGGAAACAAAGGAAGCGCTTGCCACACTCCGCCAGATGTATTCGGATAAGCTGATTGATGAGGAATTTGCGGTGAGGAACCCTAATGACATCAACTCTCCTCTGGCAGCAGGAAAATGCGGTATTATTTTCGGACCCTGGTGGGCGCCGTATACCCTGCAGGATAGTGTAAATAATGATCCGGATGCCGACTGGCAGCCCTATTTATGTCCTTTGGATAAAGACGGGAAATTTAAAACATATCAGCAGGAAATCCATACATACTGGGCGGTGGTAAGAAAGGATTTCCCTCATCCGGAAGCCATTATGAAGCTTCAGAGCCAGCTGAGCGAGTGGCTGCAGCCGGTGAAGGATTTGCCGGAGGGTTATGCTTATCCCTACAGGGGGACTCCTGCAGATGGGAAGACAATCATCCCTCTTAATCTGCAGTTCTCCGAGCAGGATTATATGCCCAAAGAATATGCGGCACTGAATGAAGCGGAAGAAACAAAGGATCCCAGCATTCTCAGTGATGTCATGGTGCCGGTTTATGAGGCAAGGCTTAAGTATAAAGAGGATCCGGAAGCAAACAGGGATCAGTGGTCAGGCTATATGGCCCGTACAGGCGGATATGAGGTGGCAAGCATGGATAATGTCAAGGTGGCGGACAACTGTGTTTTCTTTGCCATGACAGATTCTATGACGGCCAGATGGACCTCTTTGGAAAAGCTGGAAAATGAAGCGCTGCTTGCAATCATAACCGGAGAAAAGGATTTGGATTATTTTGACGAATTTGTATCCCAGTGGAAATCACTGGGCGGAGATCAGATTATGCAGGAAGCGACTGAAATAGTAAAGAATCAGGGCTGATAATGAAGAGCTGACGGCAGCCGGATGCCTGCAGAAAGCAGACATCCGGCTGTTGTAAGGAGGAGGCAACGTGAAAAACAGAAAAGCTAATATTACTTTTCATGCTATGATAGCTCCGGGCATGATTTTTATATTGTTATTCAACATTATACCGCTTGCGGGGCTTATTATGGCCTTCCAGAATTTCCTTCCGGCAAAAGGCCTTTTAGGATCACAGTGGGTGGGGCTGGATAATTTTAAATTTATGTTCCAGCTGCCCGACAGCAGGCAGATATTTGTAAATACTCTGGTTATTGCTGTTTCCAAAATGATATTAAATCTGCTGGTCCCTCTGGTTTTCGCATTGATGCTGAATGCAATCCGATGTAAACTGTTAAAAAGGACACTTCAGACGATTGTTTATCTGCCTAATTTTATATCCTGGGTAATCCTGGGAAGCATTATTGCGGATATCTTTTCCAAATCAGGAATTATTAATACCCTTCTTTCGGGTGTGGGGATAGAGCCCATTATTTTCATGGGCAGCAATACATGGTTCCGCCCGATAGTGATACTTTCCGATGTATGGAAGGGTTTTGGATATAACAGTATTATTTTTCTTGCCGCGCTGGCAGGGATTGATCCCACTCTTTATGAGGCGAGCGCCATTGACGGGGCGACCAGGTCCAAACAGCTGATCTATATAACGCTGCCCTCCATTGTGAGCACGATAGTGCTGGTGGGGACGCTGAGTCTGGGAAATGTTTTAAATGCAGGCTTTGACCAGGTATTCAACCTGTATAATCCGCTTGTATACCGGACCGGGGATATTATAGATACCTATGTATATCGTATGGGATTGCAGAATGCCCAGTTCAGCCTTGCGACCGCCGTGGGTATGATGAAATCCGTCATAAGCTTCCTGCTGATAATTATTTCCTATAAGCTGGCGGAGAAATTTGCCAACTACCGGATTTTCTGACAGAGTAAGAAAGGTGATGCAAACTATGAAAATAAAAGAAAGACCCGGAGAAAAACTGGGACATTATCTGATTGTCATAATTGTTGTGGCTGTCAGCCTTACCTGCCTGATTCCTTTTTTGAATACGCTGTCTCTTTCCTTCAGCAATAAATCCAGGGCGGCGGCAGGGGAGGTTTTTCTTCTTCCCAAGGGATTTAACCTTGCATCCTATAAGATGCTGCTGAAGGACAGCGGATTTTTTACTGCCTTCGGCGTGTCCGTCCTGCGTGTCATTGTCGGAGGCGGCCTGAACCTTATACTGACGGTTTTAATGGCGTATCCTCTGTCAAAATCTCCGAAGCTGTTCCGGGGACGCAATGTATATATGTGGATTTTGATTTTCTGCATGATGTTTTCAGCCGGACTGATTCCGCTGTATCTGACGGTCAGCCGTCTGGGACTGATCAATTCCTTCTGGTCACTGGTGCTGCCCGGAGCCGTGCCGATTTATAATGTTATCCTGCTCATGAACTATTTCCGCAATATCAGTCCGGGTATGGAAGAAGCGGCTATCATGGACGGGGCGTCCCATGTGGATATCCTGTTTAAGATATTTCTTCCGATTTCCCTTCCCTGCCTGGCTACAATCACGCTTTTCAGTATTGTCAACCAGTGGAATTCCTTTTTTGACGGAATGATATATATCAATACGCCGTCCAAGGTTCCGATGATGACTTATATACAGCAGCTGGTGATTCCTACGGATACCACCAATATTACGGATCCGAGGCAGCTGGAAAATATCATGCAGTCTTCCAACAAGACCCTGAATGCGGCTAAAATTATGATTGCCCTGCTTCCTATATTAGTGGTATATCCGTTTCTTCAAAAATATTTTGTAACAGGAATAACGCTCGGCTCCGTTAAGGAATGAGTGCGCCGGAATTGGAAGGTGAGGGAGGGAAATATGTTATCGGTATTAATTGCTGATGATGAATGGATTGAAAGAGAAGGGATCAGCCTGCTTCTGGAGCAGAGTCCCTATGAATTCCAGGTGTATATGGCGGAAAATGGGGAAGAGGCCATGAAATGCCTGGAAACGCATGCGGTTGATATCCTTTTTACCGATATTAAAATGCCCTTTATGGATGGGCTGGAGCTGCTGGTACAGGCGAATCAGAAATTTAAAGGCCTGAAAATTGTGATCTTCAGCGCTTTCGCAGATTTCAGCTATGCCAAGACCGCTTTGGAAAACCGGGTTCTGCATTATTTCCTGAAGCCGATAGATCCGGATGAATTTCAGAATATCCTTTCCGAAATCGTGGAGACAGTTACAAGGGAACAGGAAGATAGCAGGCGCCTGCAGCGTCCTGGTGCGGGAACGGAGGATGTGATTGGCGCTTTTCTGCATAAAGAGGGGTCTCCGCCGTTATGGCTTAAGGAAATGCTTGACGGCAGAGAGACCTTCCGGCTGCAGCTTTACGATATACAGGATGAAAAGGAAACGGCCATCGCATCCTTTTATGAAGGCATAAGAGATGCGTTCGTTCTTATGAAAAGCTGCATCACCGTAAGTGAGGGGGTATTTCTTTTGCTTCTGCATAAGGGGGATGAAAACGCTCCGGCCGTCATGGAATTTCTGGAACATTGCGGTGTCCGGCAGGCATGTGTTGTGATGGGGAATGAGGCTTCCGGCTGTGAAGAGCTCCAGGACAGCTTTCTGCAGATGGAAGAGATGCTTCGTTTTCATTTTTTTATGGACGGCAATCAGCTGCTCTATGTGAATGAAAGCAATGCGGGATCAGGCAGCTCCGAACAGATTATAGAGAGGATTGTAAAGGAAATCTACCATGGAGTGGATAATAAGAATCTTCCCTATGTAACGGAAAATCTCACCCTGCTTCGGGAAGAACTCCGTTCTCATATTATGGATTCCCAGATTTATGTCAAGTATCTGTATTCTAATATTTTAAAAAGATTATTTGATAACAGCAGTATAGCCTATGGTGATTTTAAAACATATCTGGACAGTCTGTTTGAGGAAAGCTCCCTGTCAGGTATCCATAAGATGATGCTTGCCCTTTCTTCACAATTCATGGAAACTTCTGTGACGGAGGAGGCAGGAGGTTTTGAACATAAAAAGGTGATACGCTCTGTCATTGAAATTGTGGAACAGCATTATCAGGAGGATATCAGCCTGCAGTCCATCGCGGAGGAGGTATATTTATCCCCTTCTTATTTGAGTTATCTGTTTAAAAAAGAGGTGGGAGTCAGTCTGATTAAGTATATAACAATGACAAGGCTGGATAAGGCAAAGGAGCTGCTTCTTTCCGGAAATATGAAAATTTCTGACATTGCCGCGAAAGTGGGATATCAGAATTATTCTTATTTTAATATAACCTTTAAAAATAACATCGGGGTGTCACCGGCTCAGTTCCGGGAACACGGAAGATAGCATGCGGAAGGTAAGGGTTAATGAACAACAGACAGCAGCAGGGAGGAGAAAAGGAAATGAAGATAGGGAGCGGACTGAAAAGAAAGATTCAGAATACTAAGTTTTCCCGGAAGCTGTTTGCCGCTTTCTTCCTTACGTCAAGCATCACATTGATTCCGCTGGGAATTTATTCTTATTACCAGGCCCACAATAATTTACTGGATAAGCAGAAGCAGAGTGTGAAGGAACAGATCTGGCAGGCCAATACCATGCTGAACAGCCAAATCGCCCAGAGCCAGACGGTCATATCCAGTTTGTTGTATAATTCCGAGATCATCCAATGCCTGAATACGGAAAATATCAGCTATTATCAGCAGTATCTGATGTTTCAAAACAGCCTGGAGCCTACGATAGAGAGTATTGTAAGCTCCCATTCCAATATACTTTTTGTTAAAATATATACGGATAATGAAACCTTGAAAGGGCATTCCAGATATCTCTACGATTTGGAAGAATTACCGGATTATGACAAATCCTCAGGCAGGATGCTGCTTAATTATAAGATCAATGACGGAAAGCTTACGGCGTTATGCCAATATCCTTTCCAGGGGGCGGATTTGACAAATGTTCTGTATATCGAGTTCCGTATTTCGGAATCACTGGGGCTCATGCTGAACGGAGAGAAAAAATTATTATTGATAGACGGCAGTGAAAATAGGATATTCGAAAGTCCGGGGACACAGGGGTATGCGGAGTATGAAAAGGCGGAGAATTATCAGGAAGTCAGGCTGAACGGAGAAAAGTATATTCTGTTCGTGAACAATATACCGGAAACAGGATGGAAATCGCTCTGCTTTGTACCTGAAAAAAATATGGAAATCAACGATCCATCCATATTAAGGGCGACCTTCCTTGTATTGATTCTTGCCATTTTTCTATGTCTGCTGATGAGCTGGCTGCTCTGCCGCTGGCTGTTAGGCCCGATGGAGAAGCTGCGGAAGCATATCCGCCAGGTGGAGGAGGGGGATTTTTCTATTGAGGTTTCTTCCGAGGCGGAGGATGAAATAGGGCAGCTTACGAATGCCTTCGGCGCCATGATTAAAAAACTGAACGTATTGGTTAATGAGGTATACCGGAGCCAGATCGTTCAAAAAGAGGCAGAGTTCAAGATGCTGCAGGCCCAGCTGAATCCCCATTTTCTGTACAATACGCTTTCCTTTATTAATTGGAGCGCGCTCAAAGCAGGGGAAAAGGAGATTGCTAAAATCAGCAGGGATATATCCTCCTTTTACAGGACAGCCTTAAACAGCGGAAAGGCGACTACAACGGTAGAGGAAGAGCTTTTAAATGCCCAGAGCTATATCAGCATCCAGCTGGCTCTGCATAATAACAGCTTTGATGCGGAATATGAAATCGGTGAGGAATGCAGGCCGTGTCAGATAATATGCAATATCCTGCAGCCGCTGATTGAAAATGCCCTGGAGCACGGAATAGATAAAAAGCGGGATGGCCGCGGCGTACTGCGTATATTTGTCCGGAAAGAGGGGGAAAAACTGGTATTGGCGGTTACGGATAACGGGCCGGGCTTTGCAGGGGATGAAGAAAAACAGGCCATAAATCAGGAATCGAAGGGATACGGGCTGAAAAATGTAAATGACAGGATCCGTATTTTCTATGGCGATGATTATGGGATTGAAATTTACAGCAATGCAGGAGAGGACACGAGAATCCAAATCCGGATTCCGGTTTCAGCGGAAGTAAATTGAATGGAAAGCAGCGGCAGCGTATTTGCGGATTGTATCCGGAAATACGCTGCCGCTTTTTCCTTTTCCCTTTTTCCATCGAAAAAAGGATATCTATTGCTATTTGCTATGTCTTTTGCTATAGTAAAATATATATGCATATGAGCAATAAACGAATTCCGATGGTGACGGGTACGGTGATGGCATACAAAGAATCTTGGTGAGCCATAGGAGCACAGTCGGATTCAGGATTGAGAGGAGATTTACATGAAAAGACTGCTGAAAGGGCTCAGCCCGGAAGGAGAGGCCCTCTTAAATCTTATCCCCGGAGGGGTTATGCAATGCAGGAATGACAGTAGCTATACCATCGTTGAGGTCAACGATGGTTTTCTTAGCATGTTTGGGTATACGAGAGAAGAGCTGGATGAAAGGTTCCAAAATCGTTTTTTTCAAATGATTCATCCGTCGGATCAGCAGAATTTCCTTATTGAAGCAGAACGGCAGCTGGAAAAAGGCGATCGGCTTTCCCTAAGCTATCGGGTTTTGTGCAGGGACGGAAGCTATAAATGGATTGCCAGCAGCGAAAAATTGTTTGGGGATGAGAAGGAGGAACGTTTTTTCTGTATTTTCCTGGATCTTACCGAGGTCAGGGACGCACAGGAGAAGCTGCGTCTGTCATTGGAACATCTGGAAATTATTATGAACCAGTCCTCCGACATTATTTTTGAATGGGATCTCATCGCGGATTCCATATCCTTTTCCCCGAACTGGCTGGAAAAGTTTGGCTATGCCCCGCATTATGACGGCAGACAGCAGAAGGAAGAAATGCTGCATAATTTTTATCCCGATGATGTGGAGCCGATGGCGGCATTTATGGAAGAGGCCAAAAGGGGCATATCCGATTCGGTCATTGATGTTCGGATCCGCAGCTTTCAGGATCAGTATATCTGGTGCCGGATACGGGCGGCGACCCAGTACAGTGCGGAAAACACACCGATTCGGGCGGTGGGGACAATTTCAGATATTGACGAAGAAAAACGGATGGTGGAGGAACTGCGCAGAAGGGCGGAGCTGGATGCTTTGACAGGCCTTTATAACCATACCGAAACGGAACGGAGGGCGGAGCTGTACCTGGCGGATAAGCCGGATACAATCTGTGCCATGTTTATCATAGATGTGGATAATTTCAAGCTGGTAAATGACGGTCAGGGGCACCTGTTCGGAGATGCGGTTCTGGCGGAGCTGGCGGCAGGCATGAAGAAAATAACGCGTAAATCGGATGTGATCGGCAGGATCGGCGGAGATGAGTTCGCCATGTTTCTCAAGGATCTTCCGTCGGTCAGTATTGCCGAGGATAAGGCCAGGAAGCTGCTGCAGCTGTTTCAGAACCTGTTTCAGGGAGAAAAGCAGTCTGTTGAGGTGACCTGCAGCATCGGTGTGGCAGTTTATCCGTGGGACGGCAGCAGCTATCAGGAGCTGTACCACTGCGCAGATCTGGCGCTGTACCAGGCCAAATGCTGGGGCAAGAACCGGTTCGCACGGTTTGATGCCGGAAGCATGGCGGCGATGGATCGGATTGGCTATTCCTCTTTGGGAGCGTCCATCGATTCGGATCAGAATACAGGCGGAAAGACCGGTGATTTGGTCAATTACGTATTTCAAATTCTGTATGATACAAATGATATCGATGATGCCATCAAAACTATTCTGGAAATCGTAGGCAGGCGCTTCGATGTGAGCCGCGCCTATGTGTTCGAAAACAGTTTCTGCGGTAATTATGCGGATAACACCTATGAATGGTGTAATGAGGGGATTATACCCCAAAAGGAGTTTCTGCAGCAATATCCCTATGAGAAGGTGGAAGGCTACAAGGATCTGTTTCGGGATAATTCTGTTTTTTACTGCCGGGATATCCATTCCCTCACACCCGCCCAGAGCCGGCTTTTTGAAAGTCAGGGTATCTGTTCCACCCTTCAGTGCGCGCTGTATGATGACAAAGAATTCTGCGGCTTCATCGGCTTCGACGAATGTACGGGGCTGCGGATGTGGAATAAGGAGGAGATTGGCATCCTTTCTCTGGTCGCCCAGATGCTGACTACATTTTTGTCAAAAAAACGGGAGGCCGACCGCAACAGACAGATCCTGGTTCAGCTGAATACTATTCTGGATATGCAGGATGCCTATATTTATGCGATTCGGCAGGATACCTACGAGCTGCTGTATATGAATCAAAAACTTCTCAGGCTGGATCCGTCCGCCAGGCCCGGCATGGCCTGTCATCAGGCATTTTACGGACGCAGCGCCCCCTGTGAGAACTGCCCTCTGACCGGCGCCATGGAGGTTTATAACCCTCAGTACGGCATCTGGGCAAAGGTTCAGTTTTCCCCAATGAAATGGGGAGATGACAGCGCCTATCTGATCAACTGTGCGGATATCACGGAATATAAGCGGATGCAGGAAAAGAAAGGCAGCGGGAGATAAAAATATCGGGAAAATACATATTACGGTACTGAGCATGCTGTGAATTGCGGTTACCTGGGGTAAGGCAGCCGCATCAAGGTGCCGGTCGGGATAAAGAGGTGGATGCAGTGGCGGTGATGGCAAAAAGAAAAATCCTGGTGGTGGAAGACAACGCCCTTAACAGAGGTCTTTTATGTGAAATATTAAAAACCGAATATGACGTTGCAGAGGCGGAAAACGGCCGGGAGGCTCTTGCCATTTTACGGCAGGAGGAGGGAAATTTTTCCCTTATCCTGCTGGATATTGTCATGCCCGTTATGGATGGCTATGAGTTCCTGGCCGTGGTCAAGAATGACCCTGATTTTTCCTCCATCCCGGTGATTGTCACCACACAAAATGACGGAGAGTCGGAAGAGGTGACAGCCCTTTCCTGCGGCGCTGCCGATTTTGTGGTCAAGCCTTATAAACCCCAGATCATCCTGCACCGTGCTGCCAATATCATTCACCTGCGGGAATCCGCCGCCCTCGTCAATGAGTTCCGGTATGATCGGCTGACCGGCCTTTACAGCAAGGAATTTTTCTGTCAGCAGGCAGGGGAGCTTCTGCACCAGAATCCGGATAAGGAGTATGATATCATCTGTTCCGATATCGTTAATTTTAAGCTGGTCAATGATATTTTCGGTATTCCTGCGGGGGATCGGCTCCTCCGGATGGTTGCGCAGGAGTATACCGCTCTGACAGAGGGAAGGGGTATCTGCAGCCATTTCCATGCGGATCAGTTTGCATGTATCATTGAACATAACTGGGATTACACAGAGACCATGTTTCAGGATTCCTGCAGCCGGATTAACCTGTTGTCCCAGTCACAGAATATTGTGATGAAGTGGGGAATCTACCGTGTGGAGGACAGGAATGTTTCCGTAGAGCGGATGTGTGACCGGGCGCTGCTGGCAGTTCGGAGCATCAAGGGAATATATAAGAAATTTTTTGCCTACTATGACGATGAGCTCCGCAGCAAGCTCCTGCAGGAGCAGGAAATCGTTGACAGCATGGAGTCCGCTCTGGCACAGGGCCAGTTTGAAATCTACCTTCAGCCGAAGTACCGTCTTAAGGATAACCGGATGTCCGGCGCCGAAGCGCTGGTCCGCTGGAACCATCCGGAATGGGGGCTGCAGTCTCCCGCAGTGTTTATTCCGCTGTTTGAGCGCAACGGTTTTATTACCCGGCTGGATCAATATGTCTGGGATAAGGTCTGTGCCGTTATGCAGAGCTGGAAGAATAGGGGACTGCCGCCGCTGCCGGTTTCCGTAAACGTATCCCGGGCGGATATTTATAACGCGGATCTGACCGCTGTTTTAATGGGACTTCTGCAGAAATATGAGCTTCCGCCTGCCAGCCTCCATTTGGAAATCACCGAAAGCGCCTATACGGAAAATCCAAGACAGATTATCGAGACCGTCAGTCATCTACGGGAACTGGGCTTCGTGGTGGAAATGGATGATTTCGGAAACGGGTATTCGTCCTTACATATGCTCCATGAAATGCCTGTGGATGTTCTGAAGCTGGACATGAAATTCATCCAGAGCGAGCCGGTGACACCGGTCAACCAGGAAATCATGCGGTTCATCATCAACCTTGCGCACCTGATGTCGCTGAGTGTGGTGGCGGAGGGCGTTGAAACAGAGGAACAGCTGGAACGCCTGCGCAGGATCGGCTGTGAATGCGTGCAGGGGTATTATTTTTCAAAGCCGGTTCAGGTAAAAGAGTTTGAAAAGCTTATGGAAGAAAACGATGCGGTTGGAAAAGCGGGGAATCAGGATTCATGAGAAAAAGGATAAAAAATAGAGAACGTTCTGTGGAACGGAGCCAGATGATAAGCGTTGTCAGCACAGGAATTCTCATTCTGCTGATGCTATGTTATCTGTTCATGACCATTGGCAACTCCGCCAGGCTTGCGGCACAGACAGAAATTATTTCAAACCATCCTTTCGAGGTGGTAATTTCCGCCGGTGACGTAAAACTCTACGTATCGGAGATGCAGCTGCGCACCGATCGGCTGAAGCGCCACCATAACAGCGAAGATGTGGAATTCGCAGGCAGTAAGCTGGACGAGCTGGTGCTCTCCCTGGATGAACCGGTCACACGGATCAATGATTTGTATCTGGGAAATGCGGAGGATGTGCAAAACCTCAGGAACACTCTGGCATTATTACAATCAGAACAGAAAGATTATCTTGTTTTCTGTGAGCAGCAGAATCTTACGGAAAAGGAAATCGAGGCTTATGCCCAGGAGCATCTGGAGCCCCTTTATGACCGGGCGCTCCAACAGACCGGGGAGATCATTGCGGTTGCACAGGCAAAAAAGGTGGGATATGGCATTACTGCAGAAAGGCTGCGCGTAACCAACCTGATTGGATCAGGTATACTTATGGTGTTGATGATTGTCGTACTGCTGATCTCCCAATATGTCCTGCACCGGCAGAGAGAGGAACTGGTTTACCGGAACAGGCTTTTTGATAAGCTGTCATTGAGCATCGACGATGCGTTCATCATCCGGGAGGCGGACACCGGAGTCATTAATTACTGCGGACTTAATCTGGAACGAATCCTGGGAATTACGGTTATGGATGCGGAGGATTTGTACGAAGGTTTGAAAGAGGAGGATGCCCGGGCGTTTCGGGAGGGAATTCGTGCGCCCGGGTTCGTTTCGCCATTTGAAAGGCTGGTGGAATATACCAGGCCCAACAAGGAAAAACGCTGGATGCAGATCCGAGTATACAGGGTGGAAGATTTGAATACACCGCAGCTTATCACTGTGTTTTCTGACCGTACCGAAGAGGTCCGTTCCCGTCAGGCGCTGCAGGAAGCCATGCTGACGGCAGAACGCGCCAACATGGCAAAGAGCGATTTCCTGTCCCGGATGAGCCACGAAATCCGCACGCCCTTAAATGCCATCATCAGTATGACGGCAATTGCGGCGGCTTCGCTTGATGAGCCTGCCAGGGCAGAGGACTGCCTTTCTAAAATCACCTTTTCTTCCAAGCATCTGCTGATGCTGATCAATGATGTGCTGGATATGTCAAAGATTGAGAGCAACAAAATGGTGCTGCAAAACGAACCCTTTGATATTTTTGAGCTGGTCAACGGTTTTGTATCCACCGTTTATGCTCAGGCAAAGGAAAAGGGAATTGCATTCCGGGAAACGATGGATGGTTTCGGTGAGGATACCGTCTTTATCGGAGATTCGCTTCGGCTTAACCAGATCCTCTTGAATCTCAGCTCCAACGCGGTGAAGTTCACACCGTCCGGAGGCAGGATCCGTCTGGATGTTTCACGGCACAGAAACGGAAATACAACTGATATCATCCGTTTTATCATTTCTGATACGGGAATTGGTATGACAAAAGAGGCTGTGGGCAGAATTTTCCAGCCCTTTGAACAGGCCGATGCTTCTATTGCCAAACGTTTTGGCGGTACCGGGCTGGGCATGTCTATCACCAGAAATTTGATCACGCTGATGGGCGGCCAGATTCAGATAGAGAGTGAACCCGGCGGCGGAACCTCCTGTATTGTGGATTTACCGTTCCAAAAAGGAGAAGAGAGATGCCGTCCGGAGCCTGATTTTGCACAGCTTGGGCTGCAGGCACTGATTGTGGATGACGAACGGCAGGTCTGCGAACAGACCGCCATACTTTTAGAAAAAATAAAAATTGCTGCGCAATGGCGTCTGTCCGGAAGCGAGGCTGTGGAACGGGTGAAAGAGATGCACAGGGAAGGACGGGATATCGACCTGTGCCTCATTGACTGGAAAATGCCGGATATGGATGGGGTTGAGGTAACCCGGCGTATACGGAAGGAGGTTGGGAATGCGGTTCCCATTGTAATGATATCCGCTTATGATATCTCAGAGGTGGAGGAAGAGGCGCGGGCGGCAGGTGTGAATGGATTCCTTCCCAAACCCCTTTACCGTTCCTCTGTCTATGCGGCCATTAAGTCTGCGCTGGAGCACAAAGGACAGACGTTTGCAGGGGAAGAAAAAAAGCCGGCCGGAAAGCTGCTGGAAGGTTTTCATCTGCTGGTGGCGGAGGACAATGCCCTCAATCAGGAAATCGCGGCAACGCTTCTGCGCATGGAGGGCGCTGCGGTAGACTGCGTGGAGGATGGTCAGCAGGCGCTGGATATATTCCTTGCCTCGAAGCCCGGTGAATATGATGCTATCCTGATGGACGTACAGATGCCTGTTATGGACGGGCATGAAGCCACAAGACAGATACGTGCTTCAGAACATCCGCTGGCCCGTACAATTCCCATCATTGCTACAACAGCCAATGCCTTTAATGACGATATCTCCGCCGCTCTGGCGGCCGGGATGAACACCCATGTCAGCAAACCGCTGGATATCATACAACTTTGTAAAACTCTTGCGGATTGTATCCAAAAATAGGATAATAGAAAAGGAGAGACAGCAGAAATACATAAAGGGAGTGTAGATACATATTGAAAAGATGGATTGCAAACTGGATTAGGCGGGTAAATCTTATATTCCTACTGGGGGTCTGGGCTGCCGCATCAGTTCAGAATGTACAGGCGGCCGAACAGGAGCCGCGGGTGCTGCGAGTCCCTTTCCCTCAGGTGACTGGAATGACAGAAACAACACCGGACGGCCGCCGTCAGGGGCTGGTGGTGGACTACCTGAATGAGATTGCCAAATATACCGGCTGGGAATATGAGTATATAGACACAGATGGTGACTCTATGGTTAAGGAGTTTCTGGAGGGCAAGTATGACCTGATGGGGGGAAACTACTATTCCCCGGGCTTTGAGGAGCTTTTTGCCTATCCGGATTATAACATCGGGTACAGTAAATCAGTGCTCATGGCCCGAAAAGATGACAGCAGTATCAACAGCTATGATCTGCGGAGCCTGAACGGCAAAACCATCGGCGTTTATGAGCGGGCACAGGAGAACATCCGCAGGCTTAAGGAATACCTGTCCATGCACGATTTGGACTGTGAGATCCGTACCTACAGTTATGAGCAGCTCACGGAAGACGGGAAGCTCTACCCCTACCTGGAAAACGGAGAGGTAGACCTGCTCCTTGGAAACGGGTTTGAGGATCCCATGAATTTCCGTATCATCGCATCCTTTGATTCGCAGCCCTATTATATAGTGACCCATGTGGGTAACCAGGAGATTCTGGATGGATTGAATATGGCTATGGAGAAGATCGCGGATTCCAACCCGAACTTCGGTGCAAAGCAGTATGAAGCGAATTTCAGTAATGAGGGAGCAATAGATATTCAGTTCAGTGAGACAGAGAAGGATTATGTCCGGAACCGGGCTGCGGTCACCGTGGCGGTACCTGAAAACTATCATCCCCTGTTTTGTCTCAATGCAACAGACAACCTGCATAAAGGGATCGTGCCTGATACCCTTGAGAAAATCGCAGAGTTTACAGGGCTTACCTTTACGTATGTTTACACCGATACCTACGGCGACGCGCTGAATATGGTCCGGCAGGGGAAGGCGGATCTGCTCTGCTTTTATATGGGAACTGAGGAAGAATCTGTCCGCCAGGGACTTACGCTCACCTCGCCCTATGTGAATATGAATAATATCGTAGTCCGTAATAAGACATCCTCCTATCCGGACGAAGGACTGGTCTGCGCCGTCGTCAATGGACAGGATCTGCCTGTCGGGATTGAAGCGGCTGAAGTGAGGAAATATCCTACTGTCACGGAAGCGCTCCGGGCGGTAAACAAAGGCGAGGCAGACTTTATTTATGGTCTGGCCAGCCGCTTTGAGCTGGATATTCAGCGCTATCATTTCTCTAATCTGGTGCCCGTTACCCTTGTCAATGATCGCAGCGACCTCTCCTTTGCGCTGGAAAGGCCTTCGGATCCCGACCTGCTGACCATTCTCAACAAGGCCATAAACAGCCTTTCCTCAAAAGAGCGTTCCACGATTCTGGATCGGAACCTGATTTCTATCGGGACGAACGAGCTCTCACTGATGGAACTCATATACGCCTATCCCGTGGCCTTTGTCGTCGTGCTGACATTGTTCCTGTCAGTACTGTCGGTGTTTTTGTTTGGGATCTATCGGGCGCGGATGCGGGCGGCCCTCATGAAGAGCAATCTGGAGAAGGCTGAGGCGGAGAGCCGTGCCAAGGGAGAATTCCTTTCCCGTATGAGCCATGAGCTGCGTACGCCCATGAATGCCGTAATAGGACTCACAGACCTTACCGGCATGATGGAGGGAGTGCCGCCGGAGGTGCAGGAGAATCTCTCAAAGCTCCGCACGGCATCCCATTACATGCTGGATCTGATTAACAACATACTGGATATGAGCCGTATCGACAGCGGAAAGCTTTCTCTCGCAAAAGAACCCTTTTCACTGGAAAGTATCCTGGATGGGATCCGGATGATGATGGAGTCTGAGGCGCAGAGAAAGGGCCTGATTTTCACACTGGAAAAGAATCTGGTGCACAGCGGTCTTGTCGGTGACGGCATTCGTTTGCGGCAGGTGCTTATCAACCTGCTTTCCAACGCCTTCAAATTTACCCCGGCAGGGGGGAACGTTTACCTGCGGGTAACGGAGGAGGGCGGAACAGAGGAAGAGGCATCCTTTACCTTCCGGGTGATTGATACCGGGACAGGCATCACCCCGGAGGACCAGAAGCGTATTTTCGAGAGCTTTGAGCAGGTGGGCACCAGTTACTCAAAAAGCCAGGGCACGGGGCTGGGACTTGCTATCAGCAGAAGTATTGTCCGGAAAATGGGGGGAGAACTGAAGGTCAGCAGCCAGCCGGGAGAAGGAAGTGAATTCTTCTTTACCGTAACTCTTCCCCTGAAAAATTCGGCGGAAATCTTTGCCTGCGGACAGAATGTGCAGCCCGGAGACAAGTTGCTGGAGGGTATTCCTATTCTTATGGCGGAGGATAACGATCTTAATGCCGATATCGCGGCACAGCTTTTGGAGATTCAGGGGGCAAAGGTAAGCCGCAGCGTGAATGGCAGGCAGGCGGTAGAGATGTTCTCCGAAAGCAGGCCAGGCGAATTCCGGGTGATCCTCATGGATATCCAGATGCCCGAGATGAATGGATTGGATGCGGCTCGTGCCATCCGATCATTGGATCGCCCGGATGCGGCCGATATTCCCATTGTGGCTATGACTGCGAATACCTTCACAGAGGATGTGGACGAGGCGATGGCAGCGGGCATGAATGAATTTATCCCAAAGCCGCTGGATGTCAACTATCTTTACCGGCTGCTTCGGGAATTGCTGGATAACGGGGATTCCCAGTAAAAGGTGGTCAGACGGTATTGATAAGGGAAGAAAATAATTGAATAAAGAAAAGGCCGCCGGCCGGTATCTGCTGTTATTGTGACAGGGGATACCGGCCGGTAATTTTATGCCCGGAAAACGGATCGGGCTATGCTGTGAAGATACACCACCGAACACCGTAACAGTCGGTGAGATCCGTCATGCAGGAACTGAAAACGCTTGCCCCTAAGGGAATGCGGACACTTCCTTTATCGGATAATGCTTCATATGCTTTTGTTACTAAATCTTCTTTGCCAGGTTCAAAATGCAGGCAGAACTGCATGATATTGCCTGTAACATCGCCTGTCCCATCTTCGTCTTCTCTGTCTGCAACAGCTAAAATATAGCCGTCTATGCTCAATTCAGAGTGAAAGACCTTCCCCTCCGGGGTATGGTGGATTTCCAGCACTTCTGCACCAAAAGCCCTTTTGTACAGCTCGATTGCCGCTGTGGCATCGCTGACGTATGTCTGCAGCATAATACGTTTCATAATAATTGAATTCCTCCTGCTTGGTGTACGGTTTACTAGTTTAAAAATTTATTAATTATAGCACGGAAATTCGTAGGAGACAATGGGGGTAAAGTGACATGGTAACAGAGTGACCGCATGATGGCTGATTTATTTTTTCTGCAGCAATTTGATTTTGGGGACATAATTGGTCTTTTCAGGCCCCAAATAACAAAAAATAAAATTTGCTTACTATAATGAATATCAGTAACAAAAACGCAGACAGGAGCTGAAAGTATTATGGTTAAAAAGATATTAATTGCATTGAGGTGTTATAGTTTGGGATTTTTATTAATCTTCTTGGTTGGGGGCTGCGGCAGTAAAATGGATGATGGTTCGGAGGTTATTTCTTTGTCTCTGAAATCGGAGGTAAAAGGAGTTTGTACGACGAGAAATTATATAGACAGATTGAAGTAACTATAATATTTACTATTTGAGGTATTTAAATTTATCATATACTGAGATAATTGTGGAAAGTTGATTGCCAGTAAGCTATAATAAATATAATTATAGATTAATGGGAGGATGAATTGTCGTGGGAAAAACTTGTATTTATTGTAAAAGAAATTTGGGCTTTTTGAATGGAAAGATTAATTTAAATGATGGTAATGCTATTTGTACAGCTTGCGCAGAAAAAGCGGGAATAAATACATTTTCTGGAACTGCAATAGTAGCGGCTCAAAATATAAGTTCGGAAAATCTGATACGAATGATAGATGGGAAGAAGCCATTAACAAGCGAAGATATGATGCTTGTTCCATATAGGGAAAAAAATATGGCCCGCATTGATAATTTTACACCAACGAATAGAGTGGGAATATTGGTACAATTTGATGATAATGCGAAAGAATTTATAGTTGGAAACGGGGATACAGCGGACCTTTTTCAATATGAAAATATAGTGGATTATGAGTTGTTACAAAATGGTGCTACTGTTTCAAAAGGTTCTATGGGAGGTGCTGTTGTAGGAGGTTTATTATTTGGAGCAGCAGGTGCAGTTGCAGGCGCTGCTGGAAGTAAGCGAGTAGAAATTGATGTATGCACAAATTTATCAATTAAGCTTACATTAAAAGATACATATAGAAAAGTATGTTATATAACATTTATAAATAGCAGTTTGGCAACAAATTCAAATGCTTACAATGTTGCGTATACATTAGCACAAAACTGTATGTCATATTTTAAAATTGCATGTGATATGGTTCAAGAGGGCCAAAAACCAAATAACACTATGGTACAAAGTTCTAATGCAGATGAACTAAGAAAATTTAAAGAACTTTTGGATGATGGTATAATAACAGAAGAAGAATTTCGAGTAAAAAAGAAGCAATTATTGGGATTATAGCTGTATGTTCATAAGGGCTGCACAGATTATGTGTAGCTCTTTTATTATACAATATAAAATAGCGAGGATATCAAGAAAGAAAAGGTACTTCAAGTGGTAGACCTGCACTTGCGGATCTTTCCACAAATACTGTGAAAAGTAGAGAATCGAACTTAGACATATGAAATATGAAATTCCAGAACAGGGTATGGAATTACAGTTTGTGCACCGTTTGATAATCTGCCGTGGTTCAGGAAGGTGGGAAAAAGTGTGTGAAGTATTTCCTTTGGGAGACTTTGACAGTCTGTAAAAAGCTAAAAATCCCGTTGACGCTGCTTCCTTCCCATGCTATAGTAAAAATTAATACGGCGGTAGGTTTACCGCCTGTTAAAAAAAGATGATTGTCCGGAGGAAACCCATGAAGCGCTGCTGGTAGTAAACCACAACTGAAAGACTGACAAAGAACCCCATTGCTATTAAATCGGCGGCTTTTTTGTCAAGGAGATTCGTAGGATGCGGAAAGAATCCGCATACAATACGGATTTATTTTTGTTGTATTTACAGACAGGCAGCAGGGAACAGCGTTTGGCACAGGCCGTCATGCAGGGGGAAGAATATACTTCCACACGAAAACATGATGGGTGCTGTGCATGTGTACCGGTTTTTTGCACTGTTTGGAAACAAACAGTGTTTTTTTATGGAAAATCCGGGATAAGGGGAAAAGAGAGGACTTTTATCATGTTATATCAGATTTGCAACGGAGCAGTAAAATTCGCGGCGGAAACAGTGCTGGAGCATATAAATTTTGAAATCCGCAAGACTGAGAAAATTGCGGTAGTGGGACGGAACGGATGCGGGAAAACCACTTTATTGAAGCTTATTGCGGGAGAGGTGGAACTGTCCAAAAGGGATAGCGATGAGGATATCTATATCGCCAAAGCAGGAAAGCCGGTAATCGGATATTTAAAACAGAATGCATTTGAAGATGATTCGCTGACCATGGAAGAGGAAGTGAGAAAAGCCTTTTCAGATATCCTTCAGATGAAGGAAGAGATGGAACGCCTGGTGGCTGTCATGGATGGGGAAGGCGGAGAAGCGGTGATTTCCCTCTATGTGAGGCTGGAAGAACAGTTCGCTTACCTGGGCGGCTATACCTTTGAAAAAGAATATGAAATCGTTCTGAAGAAGCTGGGCTTTGCTCCGGAGGATAAAAAGAAGAAGCTTTCCGAGTTCTCCGGAGGACAGCAGACGAAAATAGCCTTTGCCAGAATGCTTTTGAGTAAGCCGGATATCCTTCTTCTGGATGAGCCTACCAATCATCTGGATATGGCGACTATTAACTGGCTGGAAGGGTATTTGAAGGATTATGACAGGGCCGTAGTCATCGTATCCCATGACAGGATGTTTCTGGATCGTGTAGTGGATGTGGTTTATGAAATAGAATATAAAACAGCGGTGCGGTATCCCGGAAATTATTCCGCATTTATGGAACGCAAACGGCTGAACTGGGAGAAGCAGAGAAAAGATTATGAACTGCAGCAAAAAGAAATCGAACGGCTGCAGACACTGGTGGAGCGGTTTAAAAACAAACCTACCAAGGTGGCAATGACCCGGTCAAAGCTCAAACAGATCGAACACATGGTTAAGGTCGATGCGCCTGTCAGATATGATTTGAAAACCTTCCATGCAGATTTTAAGCCGGAAAGAGAAAGTGTTACGGATGTACTTCGGGTATCCCAGCTTGCAATAGGCTATGAGAAACCTCTGGCGACAGTGACATTTGAACAGAAAAAAGGTCATAAAATAGGCATAATCGGCGACAATGGCGCCGGAAAGTCAACTCTGCTTCGTACGCTTACCGGTCAGCTGGTGCCTCTGGGCGGCAGTTTTGCCTTTGGGGACAGAGTGGATTGGGGATATTTTGAACAGCAGATGGCGCAGTATACCAGTGATAAAACAGTTCTCGATGATTTCTGGGAGGAATTTCCGGATCTGAAGCGCCTGGATGTCCGTTCCTGGCTGGGAGCATTTTTGTTCGGGCAGGAGGAAGTATTTAAGCAGATCAATATGCTGTCAGGCGGGGAGAAGGTGCGGCTGGCGCTGGCTAAAATCTTCCGCCGACTGCCTAACTACCTGATTCTTGATGAGCCGACCAACCATATGGACATTGTGGGCAAGGAATCCCTGGAGGCCATGCTTAAGGAATATCCCGGAAGTGTACTTTTTGTATCCCACGACAGGTATTTTGTAAAGGAAATTGCGGATTCCCTGCTGGTATTTGAGGAAGGTGCCGTAAATTATTATCCCTATGGTTATGAGCAGTACTGGGAAAAGGTGCAGGCGGAACAGCAGGAACAGCCGTTACCGGATGACAGAAAAATACAGCGTCCGGGAAATGCACCCGATATTCTGCGGAAGAAAACAGGACAGGAAGAACAGTCAGTATATAATGAGAAGTCAGAAGTGGATCAGAACAGCCAAAAGGGCTATAATCCGGGAAAAGAAGCGGCTAAAAAGAAACGTCGCCAGGAACGTCTGGAAATGCTGATTGAGGAGAACGAAGAGCAGATAGCTGCATATCAGGTACAGTTGGAGGATCCTGCGGTGCAGGCAGATTATGAAAAGCTGATGGCTCTGGAAGAACTGCTCCGAGCGGCAAACGAACGGCTGGAAGAACTGATGGCGGAATGGGATGGAATAATAACATAATTGCGATGAAAATGGTTCCGGGGGACTCCTGCGGAACCATTTGCTTTTATAATACTCATACATTCTAGGGGTTGAAAAGAATCATATGCAGGATTGCAGATTCCTGCCCTATATTTTTATAGGAATGGATTACATCGGCCTTAAACCGGATACTTTCCCCCTTTTCAACAACGAAGCTTTGCCCGTCGGCGTAAATTTCAATTTTACCCGCAAAAATTGTAATAAATTCGACGGTTCCTTTTAAGTGCGGTTCCGATTCCCAATAACTGTCTTTGTCTAATTCCAGATAATACACTGCAAATCTACGATTCTCATCGTCCGGAAAAAGGGAATAGTTTTTTACCTTTCCTCCATCTTCAAGCAGCGGTTGGAGTTCTGCTGTTCTGATAATTTCATAGGGATTTTTAGGACGGACGGTCAAAGCATCAAACGGTACTTTCATTCCATTTGAAATTTTCCACAGCGTTGATATAGTCGGGTTTCCGTCGCCCCGTTCAATCTGTGCAAGCATACTCTTACTGACACCGCTCAGCTTTGCAAGCTCGTCCATGCTCAATTTATTTTCTTCACGCAGTCTTTTAATATTTTTAGCAACAATTACATTCATCTGATCCAAAAAGCAGCACCTCCTCTATTGACATTATAATGCACAAGATATATTATTATATTGCACAAGATATATTATTATATTGCACGAGTGCAATATAATATTCATTTTGTACTATTATACTATTTGAAAATGATACTGTAAAGAGGAAGAGAGCTATATATGCTTTCAAAAAGGATTTGCTGCCGTCGATGGTACCTGCGGTTTTCATAAGCGGTTATCGGCGATGGTTTTAGCAGAAAGGGGTCAGGTATGTTTCATTTATATGATTTTTTAATTTATTGTTTTGTTACCGCCTATACACCGGGAGCGAATAATCTGCTTTCCATGAGTAACGCAATACGGCTCGGTTTTCGGCGGAGTATTCGTTTTAATCTGGGTATACTGGCCGGATTTGCAGTGGTTATGTCTGTCTGTACGGCTTTCAGTTCAGCTCTTTATTCGTTTCTTCCAAGAATAGAAATAATCATGAAGATATTGGGCGCTGCCTATATGCTGTACCTTGCATGGAAAGTCTGGAAAAGTGCAGCTGACTTGAAGCCTGGAGGAGGGAAAGAGGCCGGCTTTCTCGCCGGTATGATTTTGCAGTTTGCCAATCCTAAAATCTATATCTATGCGATTACGGCAATGACACTTTATATTTTGCCTGTTTATCATTCAATCGGTTCAACGATCGCATTTACCGTTGTTTTGACATTGATTGGCGCGTCCGGCTCTTTTGTCTGGGCTTTATTTGGAGCTGCTTTTTGCCGGATTCTTTCGAAGCATGCAAAAATGGTTAATCTGATTATGGCCCTTCTGCTTGTATATTGTGCCGCTGCCTTATTCCTCTGACAGTCAGCCGGAGGAAGGACTCAGGCGGAAAATCATCCACATGGGACAGGCATTAATGGATATATTCCCGCGGAGAAACACCGTAATACTCCCGGAATGCCCTGTAAAAATTACTGCTGTTGCTGTATCCCAGCATCAAAGCAATCTCATTGATTGCAAGATCTGTGCCTTTCAAAAGAATGACAGCACGCTCCATTCGCTGGGAAAGCAGGATTTCAGAAAAGGATTTGCCCAGTTCCCGGTGCAGCAGAGTGGAGATGTAGTTGGGATGGTAAGAAAACCGTGCCGCAATATCCTTTAATGTTACCTTATCGGAATGTTCGCTTATGTATCGGACAATCCGGTCTGATAAATTGTCCGCAGGGGGCCTTTGGTTTGCAAAGGTATACTGGCGGGCCGCCTGCATCAGGAACGCCAGAGCCAGGGGCTTTAATATATCCTGTGTATCTTCACCTTTATGAGCATATTCGATTACCATCATTTCCAGCAGTGTGCGGATGTTGCAGTCGTCCTCGATTTTGAAATGAAGGTATTCCTCAGAGAAGCAGTTTGTGGAAGGATCGAGAAAAAAATGGAACAACCCGGAATCCGCCGACAACAGGGGAAGGAAGGAGCGGAAAAAGGTTTCACGCCGGATCAGCACGCCAATGATGATGGTTTCCTGATTATCATGCACACATAAGGCATGTCCGGCAAAAGGCTGGCCCGCATATAATTCCCCTTCCCGGATCGTAATCTGATTATCATATTTGCAGCTGAGAGAATCATATTCCCCCTTATAAGTATAATTAAAGTAAAAGAAATCATGACGATGAAACAATTCCTGCACTCCGTCACTTTTATGGACGCAGATCAGAATATTTTCCTGTTCCGGACCTGGCCAGCAATACATTTTTTCATTCTGACTGCCGGCAGGAAAGTCATGATAGGTCCAGTCAAGGCCGGAGAACTGTTCCTGCAGAACTTCGATTGACGATGACAGTATTTGTGTAACCAAGCCAATAGCCTCCTCTATTATGGAATGGTTCAATGCTATCATAGAATATTACAATTTGCCACAGATTCTGTTAAGTTTTAGCGCAGATTCTGCAGGGAATACCGGCTATACTGGTAGCTGTGTAATTAAAAAAGAGGAGGCTATTGAATGAAACACAAAATATGGAGTGATAAAGACTCCGTTTTTTACAGAAAACTGTTTTCACTCGTGCTGCCTATTGCTTTTCAGCAATTTATGCTGGCGGCAGTCAGTGCATCGGATGCTCTGATGCTCGGATTTGTGAATCAGGACTCTCTTTCCTCCGTATCGCTGGCTGGACAGATTACCTTTGTATTCAACCTTTTTATGGGCGGACTGACGATGGGGACAAGTATTCTGGCAGCCCAGTATTACGGGAAGGGGGATATGATATCCATTGAAAAAATCTTTGCCTATGTCATAAAAGTATCTTTCCTCATATCCGCAACCTTTTTCCTGGCGGCGCTATTTATTCCGAAAACCCTGATGTGTATTTTCACAAATGAGCCGCAGCTGATAGCAAGCGGAATTGTTTATCTGCGTGTTGTATCATTGTCTTATTTGTTTACCGGTATTTCTCAGATTTATCTTTGTATTTTGAAAAATACAGGCTGTGCCGTCAAAAGTATGGTAATCGGCTCAACCGCCGTGATAATCAATATTTTTTTGAATACAGCTCTGATTTACGGACTGATGTTTTTCCCTGAGATGGGGATTGCAGGTGCGGCACTGGCAACATCTATTTCAAAGCTGATAGAAATGGGATGGGCCTGTATGGAATCCCTGCGGGAAAAAAGGGCAAGGCTTCGCATAAAATATTGCTTTAAAACAGAGAAAAATCTGGTGCAGGACTATTGGAAATATACAATGCCGATGCTTGGCGATTATCTGGTGTGGGGATGCGGTTTCACGACATATTCCGTGATCATGGGGCATCTGGGCAGTGATGCTGTGGCAGCCAACTCCATTGCCAATATTGTCAAAAACCTGATTGTCAGCTTTTGTACCGGGCTCGGAAACGGCGGCGGTATTATAGTGGGCAACGAACTGGGAATGGGAAATTTAAAACAGGCAAAAGAATACGGAAGCCGTCTCTGCAAGCTGGCTGTCATAAGCGGTGTCTTGTCCGGTGTGGTTTTAACAGCACTTATTCCTGTTATCGTAAGGGTAACCGCTTTAAGCCCGCAGGCAACAGGATATCTTAAATGGATGCTGATTCTATGTGCCTGTTATATGGTCGGAAAATCTATTAACATGACAACCATAGCCGGAATATTTCCCGCAGGAGGCGACTCTGGGTTTGGCCTGATCTGTGATGCGGTTACCATGTGGGTCTTTGCAGTTCCGGTTGGTTTTTTAGCGGCCTTTGTCTGGAACCTGCCGGTGGTCATTGTATTCCTGATTATCAACCTGGATGAGATTGTGAAGCTGCCGGCGGCAATCCTTCATTATAGGAAATATGGTTGGCTGAAGAATCTTACAAGATAGGCGGCTATCCGGGCTCTTTTTGGCTCTGTCGGAGAGAATAACACGGTTCTGCTGGTTTGGATTGGCGGTAATGTTACCATTTTACCTGGCATTCCCGCCAAGTGGATTCGGAAAATTGAAAACGATTTAGAAGAAAAGGTGGTATAATAAAGAAAAAAACAACAGGATCGGTGAGCGGAAGATGGATGAAAAAAAGGAAAGCAATCGAACAATACATAGAGAAAATAAGATTCCCGGACAGATTCAGGTACGGAATGCAAGAGTACACAACCTGAAAAACATTGATGTGGATATTCCGCTGAATCAGATTGTGGGTATCGCCGGTGTTTCCGGTTCCGGGAAATCATCGCTGGCGCTGGGCGTTTTGTATGCCGAGGGGTCGCGGCGCTATCTTGACGCGCTTTCAACTTATACCCGCCGCCGTATGACACAGGCGGCCAGGGCGCAGGTGGATGAGGTACTTTATATACCGGCGGCGCTGGCGCTGCATCAGCGTCCCGGCGTACCCGGTATCCGCAGCACCTTCGGAACGGGAACGGAACTTTTGAACAGCCTGCGTCTGATGTATTCCCGGCTTTCCAGCCATCGCTGCCCGAATGGACACTATCTGGAACCGTCGCTGGCAGTGGCGGCAGGACAGGAGCTTGTCTGCCCTGAATGCGGGGAGCGGTTTTTCGGTCTTTCGGCAGAAGAGCTGGCCTTTAACAGCCAGGGGGCCTGCCGCACCTGCGGCGGCACCGGTGTGGTACGCACGGTTGATCAGGATACCCTGGTACCGGACGAATCCCTGACAATCGATGAAGGGGCGGTTGCGCCGTGGAATACCCTGATGTGGTCGCTGATGACGGATGTGTGCCGCGAGATGGGGGTACGCACGGATGTCCCCTTTTCCCACCTGACTGACAGGGAGCGTGAGATCGTCTTTCATGGCCCGGCGGAAAAAAAGCATATTTTCTATAGGCCTAAGAATGGCAGCAACCAGGCGGGAGAACTGGATTTTACTTATTTCAATGCCAATTATACCGTAGAAAACGCCCTTACCAAGGTAAAGGACGAAAAGGGAATGAAGCGGGTGGAAAAATTTCTGAAGCAGGGGATGTGCCCGGATTGCGGCGGTTCCCGGCTTTCTGCCGCCGCGAGGATGCCTAAGCTGCGGGGGATTTCCCTGGATGAAGCCTGCAGTATGCCGCTTGCCCGGCTGGTATCGTGGGTAGCCGGGGTACCGGGAGGACTGCCGGCGGAAATGCGTCCTATGGCCGGGGCAATCTGCGAATCGTTTCAGACTGTGGCAAAACGGCTGATGGATTTGGGGCTTGGCTATCTCAGCCTTGACCGCGCCGCCGCCACGCTTTCCACAGGAGAACGGCAGCGGATGCAGCTGGCGCGGGCGGTCCGCAACCGCACTACCGGTGTGTTATACGTTCTGGATGAGCCGTCGATTGGCCTGCATCCGTCCAATATCGTCGGACTTACCGGCGTTATGCGGGATTTGATTGCAGATGGGAACTCCATTGTACTGGTGGATCATGACACACAGATTTTGTCGGAGGCGGACTGGATTGTAGAAATGGGGCCGGAGGCGGGCGCGGACGGCGGCCATGTTATCGCGCAGGGAACCGTTCCGGAGATGGAAAAGAACCCTGTTTCCCAGATTGGACCGTTTCTTTCCGGGGAATACAGGCCCCGGATGAGAAAACGGACTTCGTCGGAGGAACTGTTTGCGCTGGGAAGAATCCACTTGTCCACAGGTGAGATCCATACGGTAAAACCACTGGAGGCCGATATACCGCAAGGCAGGCTGACAGTCGTAACAGGTGTGTCCGGTTCCGGTAAAACCACAATGATTCTGGAAAGCCTGATCCCCGGCCTGGAAGCTGTCATCGACGGGAAAAAGCTTCCCGCTCATGTAAAGGAAATTTCGGCGGAGCAGATACGGCAGGTTAAGCTGATCGATGCAGCCCCGATAGGGATAAATGTGCGTTCTACTGTAGCTACCTACGCAAACGTACACGATGAGCTGCGGAAAATCTACGCAAGAACGCCGGACGCTAAGGCGCTGGGATATAAGGCCGGCGATTTTTCCTATAATACCGGAGGGCTTCGCTGCCCAACCTGTGACGGGACAGGGAGCATCAGTCTGGATGTGCAGTTCCTGCCGGATGTGGAAATACCCTGCCCGGAGTGCCGGGGGTCAAGATATGCCGGGAAAGCGGAACGGATTAAGCGTACAAATAAGGCCGGAAAAGAATATTCTCTGCCGGAAATCATGGCTATGGATGTAAAGCATGCGCTGACGGCGTGTGAAGATTTGAAAACAGTAAGGCAGCGTCTGCAGGTTCTTGAGGAGCTGGGGCTTGGCTATCTTACTCTTGGCGAAGAAACGCCCAGTCTGTCCGGCGGCGAAGCCCAGCGGCTGAAGCTGGCGTCTGAGATGGGCAGGCAGCAGGAGGGGACGGTTTTTGTGTTTGATGAACCGACCATAGGCCTGCATCCGCTTGACGTGCGCACCCTGATGACGGTTTTTGACCGGTTGGTGGAATGTGGCGCTACGGTCCTTGTGATAGAGCATGATTTGGATGTCATTTCAAATGCAGATTATGTGATCGATATGGGACCCGGGGGAGGCATGGACGGGGGACGCATTGCTGCAGCCGGAACGCCTGACGAGGTGGCGGCCAATCCACGGAGTATTACTGGTAAGTACTTGAGAAAATAGTGTGGTATTTTCCTTCCTTGGAAGCATGTGTATGTCTGGAAAGTTTATATTTAATAATTAATAAAAAAAACAGTGGATGAATATTGTTATCGTCTACTGTTTTTTTAAATACCTTTTATTTATTTTTGACCGGATTGCGGGTGAAAGCAGAATGAAGCGAATGTGCGATAATTTGACACCTAATGCCCCAAAGTAAGTATAATAGGCTGATCATAATCCCCGGCTTTTTCTCCAAACAAATTAAATCCTCCGCAATGTTTGCTTGATTCGCGGCATTCTATTCTGAATTTAATATAATCTCCGGTCTCTGCCTGCAATTCTTCAATTCTAAGATTACTGACTCTTTCTCCATTAATAAAAGTACCTTCCTGATTGATTTCCCGTGTAACCAGTTTCCTATACTGGGTCAGGCCGTTCTGCCAGAAATCAGGCGTATAAATTCCGCGCCGGCAGCCATAATCCCCTGGAGAGTGGTAATGGCCACAGCTTCTGCCATTTATACTCATATATATATATCAGAAGGATAATCTTCGTTATAACAGGGGGCTTCCGAACATACTTCCATGGACAGCGACAGCTGATTCGGCAGCCCGTATAATGCTTTGCACCCCTTGCAATTGCAAGAAAATATTGAAGTACCCATAGTTCTGTTTGACACTCTCCTAATCCGTAATCCGTTTTTTGTCAGTTCATGTATCTCAGAATATTGCTGAAAAGACGACTTAAAGGATAGGTATGAAATAAACCATAAAATAAGTCTGGCACAAATAATAATAGGATTTAACTATGCAAGTTGATTAAATATAAGTATTTGTTATTATACTTTTCCCGATTTATAATAAGCGTGAAGTAAAAACACATATTTAGTAAGAAGGAGCAACCGATGTTTGGTGAATGATAATGAGGTATGAAGTGATGATGAATCCGGATTACAGAGATGCGATTGTTCAAAACCTGAAGGATGCGGGATGCAGTGCAGGAATAATAGAGAATTTTCTTCGGTATTTTGATGAAAATCAAAAAGAGAAGCAGTTAGAATTGCTGGAAATTCACAGAAACCAACTCTTAACACAGATACATAAAGAGGAAAAGAAAATCTCCTGCCTGGATTACCTGATTTATCAGATAAAAAAATGATGCGGAGTGCCGGCTAAAATTATCCGGCTCGTTGAAGCCGATCAGATTTCCGGCCGGAAAGGAGTTTAGTATGAAAAAACATGGCTTTGATAGGAAACGTCTCCCCAAGCGGAGCGCAAATCTCGGAGATATGGATTTTGGAACAAGGATGAAGAGAGTGATTGCCTGCTTTTGTGTGCTGCTGACGGCACCCGGGCTGGCAGCCTGCGGTAAGGGAGCGCAGGTACCGCAGCCGGAACCATCAGCTGCCTTACAGACCGCGCTTGAGCTGCCAACGGAAATCCCCGATGACGACACTTTGGACACATCAAATATAAAAAAGCAGAGCACAATTTTAGTGGCCTATTTTTCCGCTTCCGGAACAACAGAAAAGATTGCCCAATATGCGGTTGATATTTTAGAGGCTGATATTTATGAGATAGTCCCTGAAACGCCCTATACACAGGAGGATTTGGATTATAACAATTCATCGAGCCGCGCGAATCGTGAACAAAGCGACCCATCCGCCCGCCCTGCAATTTCAGGTGAGGTCGGGGATATGCAAAACTACGATACTGTGTTTCTCGCTTACCCCATCTGGCACGGACAGGCACCGAGGATAATCAGTACCTTTCTGGAAAGCTATGATTTCAGCGGAAAAACCATTGTTCCTTTTTGCACCTCCCATAGTAGCGGCATAGGCTCCAGCGATACCAATCTGCATAGTCTCTGTCCGGATACCGCTGCATGGAAAACGGGTGAACGGTTTCCGGCTGGGACAACAAAAGAAAGCTTAAAGGAATGGATTGATAACTTGGATATTTCAGCAGAAAACACAGTTGGGTCTTTTGACTTTGAAACAAAAACCGTGTTGTTAAACAGCGGTTATGAGATGCCCATCATGGGGCTTGGTACTTACAGCCTGTCGGACGAGGAGTGTGCGCGTTCCGTCAGCGCCCTGCTGGAAGCGGGCGGCAGATTAATTGACACTGCTTATATGTATCATAACGAGGCGGCTGTGGGAAAGGCCATCCGCGAATCCGGTGTGCCGAGAGATGAAATTTTCGTCATAACAAAGCTCTATCCGAACCAGTTCGCCAATGCCGCCGAAGCTATTGACGAGGCTTTACAGAGAATGGGCCTTACATACATTGATCTGATGCTTCTCCATCACCCCGGGGAAAATGATGTACACGCCTATAAAGCAATGGAGCAGGCCGCAGCTGACGGGAAAATACGCTCTGTCGGGTTGTCAAACTGGTATGTGGAGGAACTGACCGAGTTCCTGCCGCAAGTGAAAGTCACCCCTGCATTGGTGCAAAATGAAATACATCCCTATTACCAGGAAAATGATGTGATTCCCTTTATCCAGGATTTGGGTATTGTCGTACAGGGCTGGTATCCGCTGGGCGGACGCGGGCACACAAGTGAACTGCTGGGGGATGAAACCATCTCTGCGATTGCCGCAGACCATGGTGTGTCCTCTGCGCAGGTCATTCTGCGCTGGAATCTGCAAAAGGGTGTTGTGGTCATTCCAGGTTCCGGCAATCCGGAGCATATCAGGGAAAACCTGGATCTTTTTGGATTTTCGCTCACAGAGGAGGAGATAGAGCGGATGAATGCCCTCGACCGGGGGGAGAAGCATGATTGGTATTGAGGGCGCCTGACTGCGGCGGCACTGGAATTTAAAGCGCTGGTGGAACGGATTTAAATTGAAGAAATAGCATAAAGCATGCAAAGAAAGTAAGGACAGGTATGGCGCAGGCCATACCTTTTTTCTTTGCCGCGGAATCTTGATTATCTGAATCCCAGTAGGAACAGCCGGTCATCTGTTATCATGAAACCGTGAAACCTTAGATGGTGATATCCCCTTTTGCTCCCGGTATACCTTACTGAAATAAAACGCGTCTGAGAATCCGCATAATTCTGCAACCTCCCCTACCGTATTTTCTCCGTTCAGAAGCATGTTTTCCGCCTGATTAAGTCTTATGGTGGTGATATATTGCCGAAAGGACATACCTGTCTGCTGTTTAAACAAATTGCCGAAATAGACAGGGCTTAAATCCACGATCCTGGCGGCGTCGGAAAGCTTCAGCGACTGATTGTAATGGACGGCCACATATTCCATAATCTTTCTCACCCGGAAATCAGTTATTCTGTTTTCCTTTTTCGTATAAAGAAGCTGATAAAATTCTTCTAGAATGAGCAGAATGTAGGCCTGCGCATGGAGCCTGCAGCCAGGCTTTTTCAACAGAACAGCCTTTTGGATTTCGTCATACAGAAAGGAGAGATCCGGGTGGTTCCCAATCCTGCAGATGAGTGGAAAGGGCAGGGAAAACGGCGCCCCTTTGGGAGTGTGGACGACGATATTCAGGCATTGGCTTTCAATAAGGCGGTTCGGAAAGGTTTTTGCGCTTCGTTTGCTTCCGTGCGGGATACAGATCAAATCTCCCGCCGACACGGGATAAACTTCATCGTTGATAGAATATTCGGCCTCGCCGCCCAGGATGTATGTGACATCCGTAAAGTCAATAATACTCTGCGGGATAGTCCATTCCGGAGTTGGATACCGGTGGTTATAGTATATTAAATCGACAGTAAACTCATCGTTATAAGCATTATCTATATTGAAATCTGAGTGGGTGTGCGGGAGAGGGTAAATTATTCTTTTCATATAAATAAATACTCCTATCGATTATTTATTTAATAAAGTATAACATTATATGTTAAAACAGGCAATGATAATTACAAATTATCTTTACTTTTTCTATGTCCAACTATATTCCTTTTTGATATAATTCGAATGTCCTTGAGAAAAAAATGATAAATAGTGCACAAATGAAATTATGAAATGGAGGCATGATTTATAAAAATATGTTGTAAAAATAGATATACATATAAAAAGTTCGTGCAATATTTTATGGAAAAAAGAGGAGGATATGATGGGAAAGGATATAAAAAAGACATTGGTGAAGGCGTGGAATTATAAATGGATTTATCTGATGCTTTTGCCTGTCGTTGTTTATTTTCTGGTATTCCGATATGCGCCGATGTACGGGATTACCATTGCGTTTAAGGACTACAACATTTTCAAGGGGATTTTCGACAGCCCCTGGATCGGATTTAAAGTTTTTGAAAAAGTTTTTGCAAATAAGAATTTCTGGCTTGCCATCAAAAATACATTTGTCCTGAATCTGACATCACTGGCAGTCAGTTTTCCGTTGACTATTATTGTTTCCCTGATGCTGAACGAGCTGGGAAGTGCAAAATTCAAGAAGGTAACGCAGTCCATCCTTTACCTGCCGCATTTTGTATCATGGGTGGTTGTTGCCGGAATAGCGACCAATATGTTTGCCCTGCAGAACGGAACGATTAATATGCTTCTGCAAAGGCTGGGATTTGACGCAATTCCGTTTTTGAGCGAAAAAGGATGGTGGATTTTTACATATATTGTATGCCACGTCTGGAAGGAAATAGGATGGGGGACAATCATATATCTGGCGGCGCTTACCGGGGTTGATGAGAGCTTATATGAGGCGGCTTATCTGGACGGGGCATCAAGGTTCCAGCGTCTGATCTATATAACACTGCCGAGCATTAAGTCTGTCATAGTAACTATGCTGATTCTTTCTCTGTCCAAGATGATGTCAATCGGCCTGGATGCCCCTCTGCTTCTGGGAAATAACAAGGTGATGGGAGTGTCGGAGGTAATCAGTACTTATACGTACCGAATCGGTATTGAAAAGGCTCTGTACAGTGAGTCAACGGCTATCGGATTGTTTCAGTCGGTTGTAAATATTATTATCCTGCTGGGTGCGGATCGGTTCGCAAAATTAATAGGTGAGGAAGGGATTATATAAGGATGAAGAGCATGTCTGTGAAAAAAGCGGTAAAGAAAAAAATAACAATAGGTACTGCGCTGAATTATCTTTTGATCATTCTGTTGACCTTTGTCTGTCTGTATCCTTTTTTGAATGTGCTGTCCATCTCTTTCAGCGGCTATGATGCGGTACTTTCCGGAGGGGTTACCTTTTATCCGATTGATTTTTCGATGGAGGCCTATAAGCAGATTCTGGGCAGGAGTACGATTTGGACATCCATGAGAACGACGGTTATCATCACACTTTTAGGCACGGCCCTGAGCCTGGTGCTTACTACGTTTGCGGCATACGCGCTGTCCATAAATGATCTGCCGGGCAAAAAGGTGCTGACAGGCATGATCCTGTTCACGATGTATTTCGGGGGAGGCATGATTCCCACCTTTTTGGTGGTAAAGAATGTGGGGCTGTACGATACGCTCGGGGCGCTGTTTATTCCGCAGTCGATCAGTGTATTTAATTTTATAGTCATGAGGACTTTTTTCAGGGAACTGCCTGAAAGCCTGCAGGATGCCGCCCGGATAGACGGGGCTTCCTATATGCAGATACTTGTTAAAATCATTCTTCCGCTGTCATTGCCGATCATTGCAACCATGGGGCTTTTTTATGCGGTGGGGTACTGGAATTCATATTTTGAAGCATTGATTTATATTCAGGACGTTAATAAATACACCCTTCAGCTCAGGCTGAGATCATTGCTGTTTGGAAGCGAGCTGACCACCAATTCCGCGGATAATATTGCGGGTACCATGGTACTGACGCAGTCCCTGAAAATGGCGATAGTAGTAGTTTCAACGCTTCCGATTCTGGTTGTTTATCCATGGCTTCAGAAATACTTTGTCAAGGGTGTTATGCTTGGCTCTGTGAAAGGGTAAATCTGACCGGAAACGGTCATAAAATATAGATTTACGAAATAGTAGAAAGGGGAAGTTTTATGAAAAAGAAAAAAGTACTTTCAGGTCTGCTCGCGATGGCAATGACAGCGTCATTATTTGCCGGATGCGGAAAAGCGGCCGGAACAAGCGCTGAGGGTGGTTCTTCCGCGGAGGCCGGCGGAAACGAGGCTGCGGCCGCAAGCGAAGGAGCGGGAGAGGAACAGGCATCCTCCAGTGGTTATCAGACTACATATGGTTCGAAGCAGTTTGATAACGTAACGATTCAGGTTGAATTGTTTGACCGGGAAAATGCACCTTCAGGGTCAACCATTACGGACAACAAATGGACGAATTATGTACAGGAGGAAATGAAAAAGGTCGGCATTAATGTTGAATTCGTTGCTGTTCCCAGATCAGACGAAATTGACAAGATGACCAGTATGATGGCGGGCGGGATTGCCCCTGATATTGTATTGACCTATACCTACTCCAAAGCGAAAGATTATTATGATCAGGGAGGCGTATGGGATCTGTCGGAGTTTGTTGACGGTGAGGGACAGGCTGCCAACTTAAAGAAGTATCTTGGGGACAGCGTCATTGATATGGGAAGGACGAACGGGAATGAGCTGTATGGAATCGTGGCCAGACGTGCAACGACCGCCCGCAGTAATTTCTATGTCAGAAAGGACTGGATGGATGCTCTCGGCCTCAGTGTGCCGACCACGGTTGATGAGCTGTATAATCTGGTTGAACAGATGACTAAAAACAATCCGGACGGAAGGACGGATATCATCGGAACCACGGCATGGGATGACGGCTATTTCCTTGCGGCGTTTTCAAAGCTTGCGTCGGATCCTCTGCAGTCCCTTATTTCCTGTAAGCTTACAAGGGATTACTATGATGAAGGAATGAAGGAGTTCTACCGTTTCAGGAACAAGCTTTATAACAACGGCCTGGTTCATCCTGAATATTATGCACTGCCCACGGATGACTATATCAGTTATATTGTAAACGGCAATATGGCAACATTTGAGGATCATGTGGGTTCTAATATCGATTCCCGGTTAGGCTATGCATTGCCCACATTGAGAAAGAACTATCCGGATGCTGATCTTGTGGCAATCCCTCCTCTGAAGAATATCTGGGACAACAAGCAGTATTCCACCACATATTCAGAAGGCGGCCTCATCGCTTTCTGTCCTAAGACGGCAGATGAAGAAACTGTAGAGGCCTGTGTTACCTATCTTGACTGGATGTGTACAAAAGAGGGAGGTTTTACTCTTTATCACGGTTTTGAAGGGGAACATTTTGAATATGATGAAGACGGGGTTCCTGTTGTTATCGACCCTGATTATAACACCGCTGATAAAGACTGGATTCGCGGAGACCTGTTCCTTACAGGCAATGCGGGTTATTTTGAGACAGTGGATGACTTCAATAAAGCGACTGCAAAGCAGTATCCCGGGTATGAAGATCATTTCATCGCAGATCAGGAATATGCTTTAGTGGGAGACCACATTGAGGATATCGATGATTCCCTTTACACATCTCCTTCGCAGGCTAAGCTTGCAGCGGATATCAATCTTGTCAGGGATGAATGGCTGGTAAAAGTCATAACATGTCCGGAGGCTGAATTTGAGGCTAACTGGGATTCCTTTATGGCGGCATTGAAGGATGCGGGTGTTGAAACGGTAAATGAAGAACGTACCGCTTATTTCAGCAATAAATAAAAACAGATTACGGAAGCCCGGAAGAGAACGGAAAAATGAAATAATGCAGCTGACGGTGCGCCCGATTTATTTCCGGGCGCATTGTCTTACGAATGGTTACAATATGAGGTGGACTATATTATGAAAACAGATTATTTTGAAGAAATTCGGAATGGAAAGAAAAAATCAACAGCGTATCTGGAACATATTGTAAAGGGCGGGGAGTCGAATAAGTATCTGAAGTATGATTTGATAAATAATTTTCAGACGGTTTATTTTGAACTGGCGAGGCTTGAGCTTTTAAACAGAGGAATGGAAACCGGGCCGATTCATCTTCCCTATATCAGGCAGTCGCTTTACCGGGTAAATGAAAGGCTGGACTGCGGTGATTTTGTGATACCGGCTTTCCTGACCATATTATACCGTTACCGGGATTCCTCTCTTTTGACGGAGGAGCTGCTGCAAGAGCTGGAGGATGCTGTCCTCAACTTTAAATATTGGATTGACGAGCCGGGCGTGGACATCCACCTGCCCTGCTATTTTACGGAAAACCATCAGGTTTTGTTTCATTCTATTGAGTACCTGGCAGGTCAGCTTTACCGTGACAGGATTTTTACAAATAATGGAGAAAACGGAGAGTGGCACAGAGAACATGGCCGCACCTATTTGAAACGATGGCTTACATGGAGAAAACGCTTCGGCTTCTCTGAGTGGCTTTCAAACGGGTATTATGCGGAGGATATGCTGGGACTCCTGATATTATCCCAGCTTGCTGAAGAAGAGGAAATATGGAGCCAGGCAAAAGGACTGATCGAGCTTCTGTTCTTTGATATTGCCGTACATTCCCTGAAAGGAAATTTCTGCGCGACGAACGGAAGGATGTACAATGCTCCTACTATGAATCCGGATTTCTCTTCTGCGAATGCGATGGCGGCGGAGCAGTGGGGAAAGGGCTATGTGGACGGAGGGCTGGAGCCTGCGGCGATCCTTCTGGCGGTTTATGATTACCAATGCAGTGACGTTATTTGTGAGATTGCGCTGAATCCGCCTGAAGAATCAGAAAACAGGCAGAGAATGAGCCTGAATGTGGAGGATTCCGAGCGATATGGCATCGATCCGGCTGATTTTGATAATATTATGCTGTACTGGAGCCTGCATACCTTTTACCACCGGTCGGTTATAAATAATTCAAGAAAATTCTGTCCGGAGTGGTATAATATAGATGCGGCGGTTACGGCTAATTTGGAGAAGTTCAGGATGTGCGATGCGGCGGGGGTATATACGGACCCCGATCCCAATTCATCGGCGTTGACCCAGGTGGAGATTTACTCCTATAAAACGAAGGATTATATGTTAAGCTGCGCCCAGAATTACAGGAAGGGAAGAGGAAATTTTCAGCAGCATATCTGGCAGGCATCCTTAGGCGGACGGGCTATTGTGTTTGCAACACATCCCGGTTCCGGGGAATATAAGGGAAGGCCCAATTATTTTGTGGGGAACGGCTGTATGCCGAAGGCGGCCGCATACAAAAATGTGCTGATCTCCATTCACCGTATTCCGGCGGACAGTTCGCACGGCCTCTGTACGCATGCTTATTTCCCGCAGCGGGAATTTGATGAGGTTGTAATGAAAAACGGCTGGATTATCGGAAGGAAAGAAGAAGGATACGCAGCGCTTTACTCTCTGAAAAAGGGATGGTGGAACGATAAGGATCCGGAATTATTCCGCTCTGTTTATAAGGACAGCTGGGAAGAGGAGTTCGAAAGGGCGTTGCCCTATGATTACTGGGTTCCGGGCCATGCCAATGTATGGATTTGTGAAATGGGTGATAAGAAAACCTACGGCAGCTTTGAAAGGTTTGCAGAGGCGGTGTCGGCGTCGCAGATTGAAGGAGACACGTTTGACATCCGTTATCAGTCGCCGTCCCTTGGACTTGTCACGTCCGGATGGGATAAGCCTTTTACTGTGGATGGCCGTGAGATTAGGTTGGATCATTATAAGAGATATGATAATCCATACTGCCAGGCAGAATTTGATACAAATGAGTATGTAATATCATATCATGGAAAAACGATGACAGTGGATTTCAATGGTAAGGAGATTAGATAAAATGAGGAAGCTTCCCTATTTCGATCCTGAATGGAGTATGGCAGAGGATGCCGGAACACTTGAATCCCGGCTGTCGGTAATCGCAGACCGGTACGTGGGGACGAATCCGCCTGCAGCCTTCCGGGTGCGTGCGGTCAGTACGGAACAGTTTAAACAAACATCTGATGGAAGCTGGAAGATTGATCTGGCTTCTGTATCAGGAGCCGGCACGGACGGATATTCCATAGTCGGCGGCATGTTGATGAGCGGCCTGGAAAAAACGGTGACGATAGGGATTTCCTGCTTTTCCCCGACAGAGCTTTATTTGAATGGAGGGCTGTTATTCCGGTCAACGTTTACGGATGAAATAAATGAGGAGCTGTGGCATTCGATTGATGCAGAACTGAAACCGGGAAGAAATACGATTACTGTGATATGCAGAAGGACGGCTGCCGGTTTCGGCTGTCAGCTTTCCCTGCCTCAGACAGCGGTTTTGTCTCCGCTGAGAGGAAGGAAAGGGCAGGCAGGATGGGTATGGTCGGATCTGCTGGAGACAAAGCCTGTGTGGGGGAACGGCACAGCGGAAGGCCGGGATTGGGATTCCGCAGAAGCAGACAGGATTCACTGGAATCCGGATGCGGAAAAAGAAACGATTGGAGCAGCCACTCCGCAGCAGCGGGTATTTCCTGAAGAAGAAGGATACTGTATTGCCTGGTGTAAGCTGAGGACCGGAGCGGGAGGGGACGATGCGTATTCCTTGGTAATTGAGAGCTTCGGGTATAATAAGGTATATCTGGAAGGAAAACTGCAGCTTGTGTGTGAAGCAGGAACCCATGCAATTGCTGTCCCGCCATGCTGCAGTATGGATTTGACGGTTATAAGCAGGTGCGGCGGAACGGCTTATGGCGCTGTGGTGCAGGTAAAAGGCTGTGAGCTTCTTCCGCCGGGGAAAATAAATGGAACGGATGAAAGCTGGGTTTATGCAGGATGCTTCGGGTCAGAGGCGGAAGCAGAAAAGGAAGGGCTGCTTAATCTGTTGACAATGCCTGGCGGAAAGCGCTGGCTTCTTGACAGAAAAAATATGTGCCTCCGTACTTTTTTTGAAGGCTCTTACAGTGATAAGCATTGGGTCAGTCAGGGAGGAAGCGCTTTCGGAAGATGGGATTATCCGCTTGGGGTAACACTCTTTGGCCTGCTCAGGACGGCAGTGAGCCTGGGAAAGGAAGAGCTTAAAAGTTATGTGGAGCATCATATAAAAACGTGCGTAACCTTGTATGAATCAGCGGTTCTTGATAAAGAGCTGAACGGTGCTCCGGCATATGATCAAAATTTAGTGAGGCTGGAATGCCTGGATGACTGCGGTTCCATGGGGCTTGCCATGCTGGAAAGCTATAAGCTGGATCCGGATGAAGGATACTTGGAAATCGCCGGCCGGATAAGGGAATTTATCGTTCATAAGCTAACAAAGCTGGAGGATGGAACCTTTTACCGCCCTGCCGCGGGTCCGCATGGTACAGCAACAATCTGGGCCGACGATTTATATATGAGCACGCCGTTTTTAAGGTGTCTTTATGATATAACCGGCGATACGGAGGCGCTTGAGCTGGCGGCCGGACAGTTCCTGAAGTTTTCCTCTTACTTATTTTTGCCGGAGTCAGGTGTGTTTTCCCATGTTTATGATCTGGACAGAAAATGTGCGACGGGGATCCCATGGGGACGCGGGAATGGCTGGGTATTGTTTTCACTGGCGTATTTTTTGGATGGACTGACAGAAGAACTGGAGAATTATAATGAGCTCATGAAGCTTTTCCTGACGCTGAGCGGTTCTTATCGAAGGCTCCAGGGCGGGAATGGCCTGTGGCACCAGGTGCTTACGGATCCCTCGTCTTATGAAGAAGCTTCCTGCACCGCTATGTTTACATATGCTTTTTCCAAAGGCGTTAAGAATGGGTGGTATGGGGAAGAGGCGTTCCTTTACAGAGAAGCGGCGGAGAAAGGATTTAAGGGACTAACGGAATACTGTATTGATAAAGACGGGTCAGTCTATGGAGTGTGTAAGGGCTCGGGATTCTCGTTTACGAAGGAATATTACCGTGAGGAATTGTTTTGGGTAGTGAATGATAATCATGGGATTGGGATTGTTCTGCTTGCAGGGAATGAACTGCTGGATTTGGAGAATAGCAGGTAAGGAAGGAAAGAGGGATATTTATTCTGGAAAAGCCGTACCACAGGCTGTATGACGAACCTCTTCCGGAAAGCAGCAGTGGAATAGCGAAGAATGAAATGGTAGATATCAGGGACTTCTGTAGTATTTACAGGGGTCCCTGATTTTAGTACGATTTTTTTGTAAGATAACTTAAGTCTGTGCGTCTTATATATAAGGAGCTGAAAAGGTGAGTGAATTTGAAGATATATATCATGCTTATTTAAAGATGTCTACCTTTATGTAAGAAGTTTTTCTCAAAACGAAGATGTTGACGAAGATATTACGGCTGAAACTTTTTATGAAGTAATGAAATCTCTGGATAGTTTTAAAGGTAATTAATTTTCATATATGAGAAAAATAAAAAACAAACAGATATAGGCTCCGTTACTGAATCTGATTTACTCCAGTGCATATGTGAAACAGAAGAGTCTTTAAAAATTATGGAGATCGTGCATAGCCTGAATGAACCATATAAAGAAATATTCATGCTTCCTATAATTGTGTTTTTCTTTTGCTGGCCTATTTCATTAAACAGCATAGATGTAAAAATAGTTAACAATAATACAGATACAGTGAAGGCTGGACTGAAAAATTGGATGAAGTCTATATTTGGTCTCAAAATGTGAGTGATGGAATGATGGAATCCTGATTAAAAGGTAAAGAGGTATTTTTATTATTGGTGTAAATAATTATGTGTTTTAGGAAGTAAATATCTCCTTTTCGGTAAGAATCAAGATATGAAGATTCTTATCGAAAGGGAGTATTTTCTTATCAGCAGCAAAGACTTTATGAATTGTGCTCATTAGCAGTATTTCTATGTTGAGCAATCTGTTCAAATATATTGCCTATTATGAGCATAAGAAATTATCCATTGATTTAAAACTTTATATAAGGCCTTGACAATGTCTGTGATTTCGAGATAAACAGAAACGGTTGATAACGTAATTTTAACTTCTTTCATAATTGCTGCAATTTATCAAAAAAGGCCGAAATATAAGGATTCTTATCAATGTATTATTATAAAACAATAATGTATATATGTTTTTGCATATGTACAATTTTTCAATTGTATGTTAAACTACATAAAACATGACTAAATAATAGGTTATTGCGAAAAAAATCACAATCTTAAGTACAGCAAAGAAAATTCAATAATGTTGGATTTGAGGGAGATGTATGCAGTAAATCATACTTTATTGTAACAAAATAAGGTGGATTTGGTATATGCCTGATAATAGGGAATGAAATGGATTTAATCTATAATTAGAGGTTTATTAGTGAGCATTATAGAAGATTTTGTTAATCCATGCGTTGGCATATTGATTCGAGCAAACCAACAAGATGATCTAACTTGGGTTGAAAGTCCAATAAGAAATTCTGATTGATTGAGAGGAATTTGGAGGGAACGGTGACAAGCAGTGACAGTAACATAGCCATAAATTTTTCTTAAATCCAGAGAGTATTTGGGCAATAAAATCAGGAGAGAAGTAGTTGGACTGAGAAAAAAGACTGTACTAAAAGAGCCTTGAGCATCGAATAGATAAGATGTTTATAGGAGCTTGTAGTGGTTAGTGAGAAAATAATAAGCAAAGACCCAATAGGGCTGAAAGGGGATATGAGAGACTATTGCCTGTGGACATGTTAGACTAAAATACTAAAGAAAATATTCTAAATGGAGGGAATAATTATGAAGATAAAAAGAAAAGTTTCTTTTGTGATGGCACTGATATTATCAACAAGTTTGTGTATGACAAATGTATTTGCAGCGGAACCCTCAAATGCAGAATCAGTAATTCCGACAGAGGATATAGGGGAGACACGGGAAGATTTTACGAATGAAGAAATTATAGTCCCAATGGATGAGACAGATGAGGCACCGGAAGATTCTACAAGTGAAGAATCAGTAGATTTGACAGAGGAGACAGTGGAGACACCGGAAGATGTAATTTATGATACTGTGAATGGAAAAACGGTAGGAATAAGTCCTGAATTTGAATTGAAGCCTGAAATGTCATCGAGAGTACAGAACAGCGGGGGAGGAGAAAAAATTGATAATGTGCTGACACTTGGAAATTTTGCTAAATTTGATGCGAATAATAAAGTTATTGTTGAATTACCAGAGGCTGGTGATACGAAAACCTTTAATATGCAAATAGATCATTCTCTTTATCCGGAAGCTAGGCTTTGCGTATATATAAACGACGGTCTTGGGGATTGTAAGGTAAATGTATCTGATATCGGAAGTTATGTAATAAGAACAAATCCAGCATCGATTAGCCCTGGATTTAATAACAAGTATATTATCAATATTAATGGTTCTGGTGGGGTTAAAGATTATACAGTGACTGTTTCAACATCAGCTGGAAATGCATGCTGTGCATTGATTCTTGCTACGCAGGAAACCCTGGCTGAAATGTGTGGCGGCCGGGAAAATGCCACTTCTATTCAGAAGAATATATCTACGGATTATGGCGTATCTTGGTTTGGATGTTTTCAGCCACTTCTTACAGGAGAGGGAGAATGGTTTCGTTATACGGCTGATGGTGACACATATATTCGTGCTTATGCATCGATGATTAATGATTTAACTGTTAGTGTGTATGAAGCGGATACAGGAACTTTTGTAGGCAGAACAACGGAAAAAGATAGAGAGATAGAACGTGAGTCTGATACATCCTGGACTGGTCAGGTGTCAAAAAAATTTGCGCTGCAACCAGGACATGAATATTTGTTCCAGGTACAATCAAGTTCTGTAAATACAACTAACAATAATAAAATGTATGGTTTTACTGTTGGCTTAGCTAGTACGATATTTCAAATGATAGAAGTAACATCAACTAATTCTTATACAATACCAGCAAATACTACCAAAATATATACATTTAAAGTGAGCGGATATCCGAATTCAACCCGTTTGTCTAGTTATGGCAGAATTAGCTTCCAAACTGGTAGTGTTACAAGTAATTTGGATATTACTTCCTGTACGATTAAGGCGCCTAATGGTAAGATTTTCAACGCACCAAGTCAAGGACTATATACTTTATCGCAACCTATTGATTACAATAATTATTTCACCAGTCCAAATAATGTTCCCTTAAATGGAACATGGACAGTAACCATTAGATCTAGTGCAGCCCTAAGCGGTCTTAAATTTAGAATCAAGGCTCAGGTTGAACATATACCTGGCAGTGATGGTAATGAATAAGGAGGAAAAAATTGAGAATTGAATCAAATGGAGTTACCAGAATACTATCAGTAGCAACTCAAAATGTAACATCTAAAAAAGATGAAGGGTTAAAGCTTACATCGAACTTTGATTCAATCTAGGTATCCCGTTATTTTTTAGATGAAAATGGTATCCCTAAAAATTTTCTTTTAGGGGGTGATATGAAACTTCCTTATGGTACGAATCAGAAATGAACAAAATGATAGAGAAGACATATCTTGATTATTATACTGGAAAAAGCGATGAGATTTTGGATTTTTATAAAAGTGGGGAATGTGGTATAAATATCTACCCTGATTCGCTGACGAAGGTTTGTGACTATGGCTCGGATATGTTTGATGGGGTACTTCTTGTATGGTAGGTTGACTGGTCATTTGCAGGCCGTGTGCTGACCCTTTCAAATGTGATAAAAAATCCGGATGTCAATATGTATGATGTGGTTAGAAATAGTGCACCGAATGGTATTCCCAAAGAAAGCGGGTGTGTCAAATAAACTGTGTATCACTTGCAGATTATTCGACACACCTCTTTTTTGAAAAACTTTGATATCTTTTCTCCGGTACAAAGTGATAATTATTTTAGATTTCAATACCTACGCTAATTTCTATTTGACATAAAAAGACTGAAAAATGGTGGCTAAATAAAAGTTACTGTTTATCAGTCTATTTTTTGAGCACTTAAGGCTGTTAGTTCCATCGTTTATCTATTTCCCATCACATAACGCCCGGCATTTCTCCCGGCTTCCGCCCCAACCAGATTGTAGCCTTCCTGGCAGTAATGGAATTCATCCTTCATGAGTCCCCGCTCAGCAAACGTGGCAAACTGACGGCTTACCATAATTATATCAGGTTCCTGCTCCGTCAATTTCACCTGAGCATCCTGAATAGGAAGGTAACGGTCCGGTTCATCACGGTGATTCCCGATTTGAATCAAAAAGCATTTCTCCATTCCGCATTCTTTCTGAAAAGTATGAATCATGTCAGCCGTCTGCAGCCGGTACACTTCCGGATTCGTATGCAGATCCCCATTCGTGCATCCCTGACACCACACCATAAAACGGTGTACGATCGGAATCCTTTGCTTCTTAAGGAAGGCTTCGCAGCGCTTCATCCGGCATACCGCATCCCGATAGTAAGGAGTTCCGGGGAGCCATTCTGCGATGGCGGAACCGCCTTTGGAGCAGGACACACCGACAACTGGAACTTTGGTTTCTTCAACATAAACATTGACAAATGCTGATACCATAGATCCGGTTTTCATTCCGGGTTCATATACACCGGTGATATTATTTTCGTCTTTTCCGAAGGGTTCTGTCAGCGGGAACAGACAATCCGGGGCAGTAACGGCACGGTATTCATATCCGGTACCATCCGGCACTGCCGGGGCCTGTTCGGCAGTTCCTCTTCCGGCCATATTACTCTGGCCCATAAACATGATCAGATGTATTTTTTCTGGAGTCATATAATCTACCTTATGAAGCTAAATCAAATATTTTATTTATCTGCGGGTTACAATCAGCGTCAGAGTGGAAGATCACTTCAATGGTTTTGTACGAAGCCAGAGATATCACTCCCAGAATGGATTTCGCATCCACAACGCGGCTCCCGTATTTGGCATCCACATCAAAATCCAGCTTGTTTACCATATTGACGAACTGAATAATCTGCTGAGTATTCTGAAAAGTTATAAATTTATGTTCCATAACCAATTCCCCTTTATACCATTTTCCTTTTGGTGATAAACTTAGTTTAACATTTTTCTGGAAAAAGAGAATGTATAAAAACGAAGAATATATGGAAAAAACAGACTTTTTTTGTGGATACCAAAATATTGGATACAAAAAATATTGCATGAGTGGGGAATAATATTGTTAAAATCAGATCGCACCTGGAATTGCGGAGACGACCACTGCGCTGTCGCATCTGCTTAAGCATATAAACTGGAAAAATGTGAATTAATTGGCTGATTTCGCTGTAAAAATGTGAAATAGCTTTATTAAAAAAGCCAGAAAAATGTGTTATGTTATATGTGGATTAAAAAGGGTGGTGATAATTTTGAAGCGTAATGCAATTGAGGATTTGATAAAATGGAAATCCAGTGAAGAACGCAAGCCGATGGTATTAAAAGGTGCAAGACAGGTTGGTAAGATATGGCTGATGAAGGAGTTTGGAAAAAACTATTATAGCAGCTATGTTTATTTCAATTTTGATGAGGAAGACGAACTCAAGTCTATCTTTGAGGTGAATAAAAATCCTTATAGAATTATTGAACTGCTGTCCATGATTGCCGGGGAGAAGATTATTCCAGGTGTAACTCTGATTATCTTTGATGAAGTCCAGGAATGTCCGGTAGCATTGAACTCTCTGAATTTGAAATTGAGCCGAGATATTATTCCGACAAGAACAGTGAGATTGACTTCATTATCCAGCATGGCACTGAAATCATTCCCATTGAAACAAAGGGAGGCGAGGATAAATCTGCGCCGTCTTTTAAACGTTATATAATAGAGAAAAAGCCTGAACATGCTATCCGCTTTTCTAAGCGTGGTTACCTCAAAATTGGTCTGATTACCAATATGCCGCTATACCTTGCGAGAAAGATGAGAGACCTTCTTGATTGATAAGAAAACCGGATAATGCGATTATCAGATGTTGATACCATATCACATATATCACTTTTCCTTAATGAAAAAGATACAGTCAGCTCCGTTTGGCAGTATCTTTTTTTCATTATTGCACAATACTAAATTTACTTATATAAAGAAAGAAGGTGATGCCCATGAATACAGCTGAAAACGTACCCAATCGCTTAATCAATGAAAAGTCTCCATATTTGCTTCAGCATGCCTACAATCCTGTGGATTGGTTCCCCTGGTGTGAGGAAGCGTTTGCGAAAGCAAAGGCGGAGGACAAACCGATTTTTTTAAGCATTGGGTATTCTTAGGTGTGTTCGATTAATCAGTTTGTCACTGGTGCCATGTTATGGAACGGGAATCCTTTGAAAATGCTGCAATAGCCGGACTTTTAAACAGAGAATACGTTTGTATAAAGGTGGATCGGGAGGAACGGCCGGATATTGATTCCGTATATATGTCGGTCTGCCAGGCTATGACAGGGCAGGGCGGCTGGCCGCTGACCATAATCATGACACCTGACTGCAGGTCATTTTTCGCAGGCACCTATTTTCCTCCCACAGCCCGTTACGGCAGTGTGGGACTGCAGGAACTGCTGACGGCAGCGGCTGCACAATGGAAGCTGGAAAAAGAAAAAATCCTGGACAACGCTGAGCAGATAATCGCTTACGTAAAAGAACAGGAACAGCCGACGGCGGCCGAACCGGGAAAAGACATGGTACATCTGGCTTTCCGGCAGTTCGCGGATAACTTCGATAAAAAGAACGGCGGATTCGGCGGTGCCCCGAAGTTTCCCACACCTCATAACATTATGTTCCTTCTGGAGTATGGCATTCGGGAAAACAGCCGGGAGGCATTGGATATGGCGGAAACGACTCTGACACAGATGTACCGCGGAGGGATATTTGACCATATTGGCGGAGGATTTTCCAGATATTCTACAGATGACAGATGGCTGGTGCCGCATTTTGAAAAAATGCTGTATGACAATGCGCTGCTTGCCATCGCTTACCTGGAAGCGTATAGCCGGACAGGGCGGAAGCTGTATGAATGTGTGGCTAAGAAGGTTCTCGGATATGTGGAACGGGAGCTTACGGATGCACTGGGCGGATTTTACTGCGGGCAGGATGCGGACAGCGACGGTGTGGAAGGAAAGTACTATGTGTTTACACAGGAGGAAATAAGGCGGATCCTGGGAAAGGAAGAAGGAGATGTTTTTTGCGTGCAGTATGGGATTACCGCGAATGGCAATTTTGAAGGAAAGAGCATACCGAACCTTCTGGGAAATAAAGATTATGAAAGGATCTGTGAGGAACAATACGGCTGTGACGGCGGAGGCCATATGGACGGAGCCGGAAGAGAAGCCTTCCAAAAGCTTTATGAATATCGTATCAGGCGTGCACCGCTTCACAAGGATGATAAAATACTGGTTTCCTGGAACGGCTGGATGATCTGTGCATATGCAAAGGCAGGCGCCGTGTTTGGAGATAAAAGATATGTGGATATGGCTGTCCGGGCAGAAGGTTTTGTCAGACAAAACCTCATGAAAGACGGTCGTCTGCAGGTGCGGTACCGGGACGGAGATGCGGCAGGTGAAGGAAAGCTTGATGATTATGCCTGCTATATTCTTGCCCTGCTGGAGCTTTACCAGGTGACATTTCAGACAGCTTATTTAGAGCAGGCTGCCCGCTGCGCGGAGATTCTGCTTGAACAGTTTTTTGATCAGGAAAAAGGGGGCTTCTATCTGTGTGCCGAAGACGGAGAGCAGCTTTTTATGAGGACAAAGGAGAACTACGATGGCGCGATGCCGTCAGGGAATTCTGTGGGCGCCCGGGTGCTTCATAAGCTGGCACAGATCACAGGTGAGACAAAATGGCAGGAAGCGCTGGATAAACAGCTGTATTATCTGGCCGGTGCTATGGAAGGGTATCCCTCAGGGCACAGCTATGCGCTTTTAACTATGATGGAGGTGCTCTATCCCACAAAAGAACTGATATGTACGCTTTCCTGTGATTCTGATTCCGATACGGAAAAACAGAAGATACTTCTGGCACAGCTTGCATATCTTGCGGAGACAATACCGGGACTGTCTGTAATAGTGAAAACACAGAAGAACGGAGAGACGCTCGGAGGGCTGGCGTCATATATACGAAATTATCCCATACCGGAGAAGGGTGAACAGTTTTACCTTTGCAGCGGCAGCCAATGTATGCAGCCTGTATCCGAGCTTACACAGCTGCTGCGGCTGTTGGGAGCGGGAGCGGCAGCGGAACACGATATTTTCAAGGATTTTAAGCGCTTTTAGAGTCACAGGCTGATCAGCCGGACATAAGATAATTATAAAAAGAGTTTGGATAATATCGTGATAACAGAAACGGAACGGTATGTAATCAGCTTCTTTGGTGTTGATTCAAAATATTATACAAATGAATTTGTTGCACATCTTTGGGAAGAGAGTTCAAATAAAGAATACCGGAATTGGGGCATTTTTATTACAGCGAGGATGAGCATAGAAAGGCTTGTGTGCGGACAGATAAGAGGGTGTACATTAGGCGATACCGCACACATTATTACGTCGGTAAGAAATCCGGTGGAAGTGAGAAGCCAGGAGGCGTTCTGGAATTCATATATAAATATTACGAAGGAAGTCAGAGAAAAACTGGGGAATCCAAGCTGTACGATTTCCATTGAAAATATCAATTACAGGTATTTTACTGAAATATGATATTTTCAATGGAAAAGAGGATGCAGGAAACGGCGCCTGCTGACCAGCCGATGCTGTCCGCTTTACCGGAGGCACATAGGTGCCACAGTGTCCGGAATGTGGACAATTATATACAGATAACAATGCGGTTAAAAGAAACGGGGCTGACATTTTCAATTATCCATATGCATACCATAGAAAGAAGAAAAAGTGTCTGAGGATCATATGGAGAATTGTAACAAAGAAGAGGCATTTCCCACATCCTTTCCTCCGCAGCACCAATGCAGGCAGCCGGGAATAGAGTGGGAGATGAGGCCGAGACCCGTATTTGAGGACCCATGCTATACAGGAAGCTGTAGGCTGAAAGGGAAAACAGCGTTAATTACCGGAGGGGACAGCGGAATCGGCAGAGCGGCGGCAATTGCCTTTGCCAAAGAAGGAGCCAACCTGGCCATCGTCTATTTGAATGAAAATGAAGATGCAAAAGAGACAAAAAAGCGGATAGAAGAATTGGGGAGGGAATGTATCCTGCTCTGCGGGGACATCCGCAGGGAGAGTGTATGCAGACAGATGGTGGAAAGCACGGTATCCGAGATGGGCAGCCTGGATATCCTTGTGAATAACGCTGGCGTGCAGTTCCCGCAGAACAGCATTGAAGATATTACCGAAGAACAGCTCCGGACTACTTTTCAGGTTAATCTGTTTCCCATGTTTTTCTTTGTAAAGGCGGCGCTGCCTCATATGAAGAGAGGGGACTGTATTATAAATACGGCCTCGGTTACCGCATATGAAGGCGAAGCGGATCTGATCGATTATTCCGCAACAAAGGGAGCCATTGTTGCTTTTACCAGATCTCTGTCCCTGTCCCTGGCAGACAGGGGGATACGCGTGAACGCGGTGGCTCCCGGCCCTATCTGGACACCGTTAATTGTATCTTCCTTTACGGCGGAAAAGGTAGCGGTATTCGGTCAGGATGTACCTATGAAACGGGCGGGGCAGCCCTGTGAGCTCGCACCGGCTTATGTATATCTGGCAAGCGGTGATTCGTCTTATGTTACAGGGCAGGTGATACATGTGAATGGCGGGACCATAACGGGGAGCTGATTAAGTCCGGTGGTTCATATGATAAATTGTAATAGCAGCGGTTCCGTGGGATTCCCACGGAACCGTTTGTTATGTAGTGGGGAAATCCTTTTGCTTAAGGGAAAATGAATAGGATTATTTGATTTTGGAGGTCTGTTCGTATAATATGAATGTGAGAACCTTTCCATTCTTTCAGGAAGAAAATCAGTAAAGGGAGGTGCAAGGCTATCAGAAAGTTTTTGACAATTCTGGGATGGTGTCTGCTGATTGGTGGATTCATGGCAGCGATCTGGTTCGTATCCGCTCCCGAGAATCAGGTGACGGGGCCTGTGACTGTAGTATGCATGCAGACCGAAGATGATGCGGATGCTTCGCTGCTGTATCAGGATGGTGCGGCAGTATTGATTGATACAGGAGAAGAGACGGATGCAGATCATATTCTGGAGGTATTGGAACAATACGGAGTTACCAGACTGGATTATCTGATATTGTCTCATCCGGATGCCGATCATATCGGAGGAGCAATGAAGATCCTGAGCAAAATACAGGTAGAAAGAGTAGTCCAGCCCTATTATCCGAAAGAGAATAAACGGCTGAAGAAGCTGAATGAGTGGCTGGACGAGCAGGGGATTCCGGTGATATATCCCACGCGGACGCGGCGTCTGCAGGCCGGCGGAATGAGACTGCTGGTATACCCGCCTATGGAGAAAAAATATAACGATTCCAATAATTATTCTCTCGGAGTGCTTGTACAGCATAATGATGTGAATCTGATGTTTGCGGGAGACGCACTGCGTAAGCGAAGCGAGGAGCTGCTTTCTATTGATTGGCCTGAGATTAGTCTATATAAGGTAGCACACCACGGGAGAGCCAACTCGGCATCTGAAAAACTGTTCAGGGCTCTTCAGCCCCGTTATGCTGTGGTGACCGCACGTTCGGCGGATGAGATTATACAGGAAGTGGCCGGGGAATTGGGAACAACGCTGTATTATACTGCGGAGGGGGATCAGGTGTTTGTGAGTGATGGTATCGTATTGACGCCGCAGTAAAACAACTCTGATGGCACTGGAGCAGCTGAAGGACAGGAGAACAGAAAAAAATAATAACATGTTTGGAACAATAGCGGTTCCGTGAGATTCTCACGGGATCGTTTATTATATACAGACTTAGTAAATTACCGCAATTGAGGACTGAAATGTTTCTTGTAATATAAATTTCTATATTGGCTGGGAGTCATATTCTCGGTCTTCTTAAAGGTTTTCATGAACTGCTTTTCATCGGAGAAGCCGGAATTAATGGCGATTTTCTTGATGGGATCAGAGCTGTTGAGAAGCATTTGCTTGGCAATGGAAATACGTGATATGTAGATATATTTATTCAGCGAATACCCTGTATGCCGTTTGAAAAGTGAAGAAAGATAATTAACATTATAGCCAAAATGAAGCGCAACATCATGAACCGATAGTTTGGTAATACAGTTTGCGTGTATCCATTCTTCTATCTCTTTGACATTATATGCCGTCTTATTCATAATGCCGTTCTCGGAATTAAATAAAGTTTCGTTCATGATTTCAAGAATAAGTAAACTTAAAGCATAGTTCCCCTGATATTTTGAAAAATAGTTCTGCTGGGATAAATCCATAAGCAGACGGAAAATAAGACTCGGTTTATCCGCATTGTACATTGTCCCTGTTTCGGGCAGAAGATAACCTGTAAAATTTGCAGCGGACTTGTCTGTATTTTTATGAACAATGGATTTGGCAGCCTGCTCCGAAATGATTTCATACTCATTGTTTTTAAAACGAAAATGGCACCAGTAATAGGACAAACCTGGAGTAGACGGGAGATATCCATAATGCTCTTGTCCGGGAAAAAGAATGACATATTGATTGGGGTGCAGCTCATAAAGATTTTGGTTCTGGGCGATGAACAGGGTGCCGTTGCAGAGAAGGATCAGGACAAAAACATCCATACTCCGCTTGATGTGAATAAATGTATCATGAGAATATAATTGGCCGCATTCGTCATATTCAATTGGCTCACTGCTCGGAGCGAATAAGTAATTCATGTATTTTTACCACCAAATCTATTATTTGATTACTTTCATTTTCTAAAATATAATATTATAATTAAGATGTCAATGATGCAAATTGACCAAAAAATATGTCGATGATAGCGCTTGAGTTGAGCATATTTATTTCGTCAGGTTCTAATTGATAAAAAAACTTAATTTTTTTGATGTTTGAAAAAGAGTGTTATATAAAAGGAAGGATTCAAAAAATGCAGGTTTTTTTATATGTGATATTTGGCACCTTATTTATCATTTTGATATATGAGAGAATACCGGACGAAAAGGTTAGTCAAACAGCTTATGAATAATGCCGTGAATATTCATAAGCAGCACGGCGGTTAAAGAACAACGATACAACGTAAATGTAAAACAAATTAAAATTGTTTTGGGGGTTTCGTATGAAAAAAAATAAAGTTTTGGCAATCATATTGTCTGTTTCTTTACTTCCCGCAATGCTGGCCGGATGTATGCCCGGATCCATGCAGGAGAACAAAGAAAGTACTCCGGTTGAATCGCCTGCGTCGGACAGTCAGGCAGTGAGTGAAGCGGCTTCGACGGAAGAAGCTTCTGACGCGGCAGACGGATATTCTCTGCCGTTCTGTGAACCGGGAAGCGTGAGTTTTTCTTTCCTTACTTATCAGAACTGGCATGCTTCATCCTTTTATGATTCCACGGATGGTCTGCCGGTGGAAAATAAACTGGAGGAATTGACAGGGGTTCATATTGACTGGGAATGTCCTACTTCCGATTATAATACGGTTGCACAGACCAGACTCGCAGCAGGAACGGGGCTGCCGGATATTATGCGTATTCCCAATGGTACTACCGGCCTGATGAATGCTGTAAACCAGGGACTCATACTTCCGTTAAGCGATTATATGAGTCCGGAGACGACGCCTTATCTCTATAAATTAATGGATAAGCAGCCTATCTACCGTGCTTATATGCAGGCTCCTGACGGAAAAATTTATGGGGTGGCTCATTCGGAATATAATGTAAACAACGTGGTATTTATGTGGAACACGATTCGGAAGGACTGGCTGGATAAGCTGAATCTGAAGATGCCCGAAACAATTGATGAATATCATGATGTTCTTGTGGCATTCAGAGATCAGGATCCCAATGGAAACGGGGAAAAGGATGAAATTCCGCTGATATACCAAAATGAGGATATGTTTGGCCTGTATTCCTTTAAAACTGCGTTTGGTTTTAAATATTCGGATATATGGTCACAAACGGATGGGAAGGTTGCATTTGACTTAATGGATGATAAGTTTTTTGATTGTCTTACAACTCTGCATCAATGGTATGAGGAAGGTCTTTTGCAGCAGACGATCACCAGTTCGGAAGGCTCCACCTATCTGTCACAGGATCGGGCGGGCGGCCGTGTCCTTTCTTCTTCTGATAACCTGATCAGTGATGCCAACCTTTCAAAAGCGATTGAGCCGGATGCGGAATTCGTATTTATCAATCCGCTTTACAATCCGGATTATCCTGAAAATACAGATCCTTATATCAATAAAAGAAATGAATTTAATGATTATTTTGTTATAACAGCTGACTGTAAAAATCCTGAAATTGCCGCTAAATGGCTTGACTGGGTTTATGCCAGTGAGGATTCTGTAACCTTACGTTATTGGGGAATTGAAGGAGATACCTATACTGTTGATGAAAATGGGAACAAAGAATATACCAAGAAGGTTACGGACGGAAGTCCTATTGATGTTCTTCGTGAAATCGGAGGATTCCCCAATTTTGTAGGCAATGAATATGGAGAACCGATATTGGCCATGTATAAAGATACTTATGTGGAAGAAGCTTACAAGACCTTCAGTGACAGGCTTGAATCCAGGCTGCCCATAATTCTTGGAACGGAAGAAGAAAATGAGACCTATTCCAAGCTTTGGCCGGATATCGATACTTATGTCAGGGAAAATGTTGTTAATTTCATTATTGGCACACGTCCGTTAACAGACGCAGAGTGGGAGAATTATAAAAAGGATTTGACGAATATGGGTATAGAAGATGTTATTGCCGTTAAGCAATCCTGGTATGATCGTGCAGATGAAATTATGGGAACCAATAATTAATTGGAAGGATATTCTCCCGGACTGTAAAAATCCGGGAGAATATCAAAAAAAGCCCGTCTGTTCGGAAGGGAGGAACAATTGTGAGCAAGGTCAGGATTGATAAGAAAAATATACGGAAATCTTTTTTTAAGTCTGTTAAGAGGGATAAGTATCTGATTCTCATGGTTTTGCCCTGTATTTTATTTTTTGTCATTTTTCATTATATTCCCATGTTCTGGAATATCATAGCTTTTGAAAAATATAATGCCCGCCAGGGGATTTTTGGGAGTCAGTGGGTCGGACTGGAAAACTTCAGACGTTTTTTTGCAAGTCCGTATGCTTTTCGGGTAATTCGAAATACATTGGTTATCAATTTAATGGATCTTGTTTTCGGTTTTCCGGTACCCATAATATTTGCACTGCTGCTCAATGAGGTACGCAACAACAAAGTGAAACGCACCATTCAGACTTTTACCTATTTGCCGCATTTTATTTCTGTAGTAGTGGTAGTAGGAATGATGAATATTCTGCTTTCGCCTACAGATGGTTTGGTAAACAAGCTCATTGTGGGGCTGGGCGGAAACAGTATTAACTTTCTGGTTGATGTGAAGTGGTTCAGATGGCTGTATGTATTATCTAATATCTGGCAGAATTTCGGCTGGGATTCTATTATTTATTTCGCGGCTATTGCAGGGATTAATGCAGAAATATACGAAGCGGCCATGGTGGACGGGGCTGGCAGATGGAAAAAGATGATTTATATTACACTGCCGAGTATAGTTCCCACTGTAATCATTTTGCTGATTATGCGTATCGGATGGCTGCTGAGTGTAGGGTTCGAAAAGGTGCTTCTCATGTATAACGAGGCTACCTATGAAGTTGCCGATGTGATATCTACTTATATTTATCGGGCATCTCTGCTTAATGCAGACTTCTCTTACGGAACGGCAATAGGACTGTTTAACTGCGTCATCAGCCTTGTGCTGGTACTGGGTGCAAACTGGGTAAGCAGGCGCTTCAGTGAAACTTCATTATTTTAGGAGGTAACGAAATGGCAGAAAAAATAAAACGGTCAAAGCGCCGCAGGGATGGCGGAATAACAGGAAGCATTGTGATATATCTGATAATGCTGTTTGCGTCAGTCATTACCCTTTATCCGTTCCTTTATGTTATTGCCAACTCTTTGAGCGATCCGGCCGAGGTCCTGCGCCGGAGTGTGGTTTTATGGCCGGTTAATTTCTCTATCCGTTCTTATCAGGTACTGCTGGGCCAGAAGGACGTTTTTCAGGCATACTATAATACGATCTGGTATACGGTAGTGGGTACGATTGTCAATATTATTTTTACAATTATGGCGGCATATCCGCTTTCTCTGAAACGATTCTGCCTGAGAAAGTTTGTATCCACTATGGTGGCAATAACCATGTTTGTATCAGGAGGAATTATTCCTACTTATATCGTTGTGAATCGGATTGGTTTATATGATTCGCCATGGGCCTTGGTTATTCCTACGGCTGTTTCCGCCTATAATCTGATTGTGGCACGCAGTTTTTTTGAATCCCTGCCTTTGGAACTGTCAGAATCTGCATATCTGGATGGGGCAAATGATTTTGTGGTACTGTGGAGAATCATTGTTCCTGTTTCGAAACCGATTATAGCAGTCCTCGTTATTTTTTATGCCGTGGGCCATTGGAATGACTATTTCAATCCTCTTATTTACCTGAAGAGCGGTTCACTGAAGCCGATTCAGATTTATCTGAGAGGTATTCTTATCGCAAATGACAGCGGTTTGACAAATACGGGCGGTGAGATAGGATTAGAGCAGAAGTATTTATTTGAAGCCCTGAAATTTGCTGTAATAGTAATTACCGTTCTTCCCATTACCGTTATTTATCCTTTTTTCCAAAAGTATTTTGTGAAAGGTGTAATGGTGGGAGCGGTGAAAAGTTAAGACTTAGTGCCGGTTAATGAACGGCAGAAAGGATTTTTTATGGAAAAATATTTATTTCGGCAAATGCCGCGTGGTTATGCCGGGGGCTGGTATGCACCGATTGATGAACCGGTGCTGGGGGGCTTATACGGTACCTGCTTTGATGTGGAGGTGGCAAAGGAAGATGATACATACCGAATGTGGTTTTCCTGGCGTCCGACGCGTTTGATCGGACATACCACCAGCAAAGACGGGATTCATTGGGAAATGCCGTCTGTAGTTCTGGCATCCGTACCGGGATCCGACTGGGAAGGATATGAGGTCAACCGTCCCACACTTGTAAAGAGGAATGGTCTGTACCATATGTGGTATACGGGACAGACAGTATCCAGTGAGTTTACGAAAGCCTCCAGTTCTATCGGCTATGCGACAAGTGTGGATGGACTGAACTGGGAAAGGCATCCTGAACCGGTTATGCGTCCTGAATATCCATGGGAAAAATATGCACTGATGTGTCCGTTCGTTTTATGGGATGAAGAGAATTCCATTTACAGGATGTGGTATTCAGGAGGAGAACAATACGAGCCTGATGCCATCGGATACGCCACAAGTAAAGACGGCATTCACTGGGACAGGCTGGAAAATCCCATATTTGTACCCCGGGCCGACAGCTATTGGCAGTGCAAAAAGGTTACGGCTCCTTTCGTATTAGAAGTAGACGGCGGATATGTCATGTATTATATCGGATTTGACGGATCAGGCCACAGTGCTGTGGGTGCTGTCTGTTCTGAGGATGGAATAAGCGGCTGGACAGAACATCCGGATAATCCTCTGATTGCAGGAAAAGACGGCTCCTGGGATCATAACGGTATATGTAAGGTCAGCGTTATTGAAGAAGAATCCGGCGGCTGTAAATTATGGTATAACGGCTGTAACCGCCAGCGTGAGGAAATAGGTATTCTTCTGAAGGATGAGCATCATACGATGTGGGGAGTGGAAGGTGCGCCTGTGGTGGAAAAGCAGAGAGAGCCTATTGAATATCAGGGACCTGTAGAAAAGAAAATGTGGCTTTAAAGGAGGAGCAAAGTATGAATCAAGCTATAAAGTGGATACCCCGTGGATGTTCCGGCGGTTGGATAAAACCTCTGACATCACCGGTCCTGGGACCGGAATATGGCACCAGTTTTGATATGCAGGTTCTGAAGGAAGACGGTAAATACCGCATGTGGTTTTCCTGGCGTCCGGTCAACCTGATTGGTTATGCGGAAAGCACGGACGGGATAACGTGGACTCTGCCACGGGTAGTATTTACCCCGGATCCATCTTCTGACTGGGAAGCGCATGAGGTTAACAGGCCAAGCATCATTAAAAAAGACGGCATGTATCATATGTGGTATACAGGGCAGATGTTCCCCGGAAATGAAACACGGGGTTCCAGCGCAATCGGTTATGCCACAAGTCCGGACGGAATTACCTGGACTCGTTATAATAAGCCGGTGCTGAGCCCTGAGGAAAAATGGGAAGGAATTTCTGTTATGTGTCCGGAAGTCCATTGGGATGAAAAACGTAATATATTCCGTATGTGGTATTCCGGCGGCGAGATGGAGGAACCGGACGCCATAGGCTATGCGGAAAGCAGTGATGGTATTCAGTGGATCCGTCACAGCAGTAATCCGATCTTTGTTCCCGACAGCAGTAAATTCTGTGAAATGAAAAAAGTTACAGCAGGGCATCTTCTGATACAGGAGGACTGGCACTATATGTTCTACATAGGCTTTGATGGCGACGGACGTCCTTCCTGCTGTCTGGCCCGTTCCAAAGATGGTATTTCCGGCTGGGAGCGCCATCCGGATAATCCGGTGATTGCCGGATCAGACGGATACTGGGATCATGACGGTGTATACCGTGTCAGTGTGGTGAAAGAGGATGATGGTTACAGCTTATGGTATAATGGCGCCAATTATCCGTACGAACTGATCGGATATGCAAGACATGAAGGATTCGATCTCGGTTTTGACAGTATGCCGGAACGTAATGACGGAGGTTACAGAGGCGTGATTAATCTGATTTAAATACTGCTGCTCAAAAAATTCAGTACTGTATGGTGAGAACCCCATCTTTTCCCTGAAAAGATGGGGTTTTTCAGGAAAGGAATAAATACTATGTATCAGTCATTTTATTATAAACAGCTGACGCCCCCAAAGCTGAAACCGGAGGGCTGGATGTATCGTCAGCTGAGAACGCAGGCAGACGGATTATGCGGTAATCTGGATAAAGTATGGCCGGATATAAAGGATAGCGGATGGACCGGAGGCGAAAAGGAAGGATGGGAGAGGGTCCCTTATTGGCTGGATGGATTCATTCCCATGGCCTGGCTTCTGGATGATTCTGAATTGAAAGCCTGTGCAGATAAATATATAAACGCAATTCTCAGCCGGCAGCAGGAGGATGGGTGGATATGTCCCTGTGATAAAGAAGAACGTCCCCGCTATGATATCTGGGCGGCTTTTCTCATCTGCAAGGTACTTGTGGTTTATTACCAATGTACGGAGGATGCGCGGATTGAGCAGGCTGTATACAAGGCGTTAAAATGCATTTCCAGGCATTTGGAGGTGCATACATTGTTTGACTGGGGAGCTTCCAGATGGTTTGAATGTCTCATTCCATTGGGCTGGTTATACGATCGTCATCCGGAAAGTTGGATGCAGGAGCTTGCCGTTTTGCTGCGTGTACAGGGAGTTGATTATGAAAAGCTGTTTGAAAACTGGCCTTACCGGAAACCGCAGGAAAAAGGCCGCTGGAATTACCTCACCCATGTGGTGAATTTATCAATGTGTCTGAGGTCAGATATGCTGTATAATGCCTTTGAGGAAAGAAAAATTGGGGATTTTGCGGAAAAAGCGCTGAATATGCTTCTGGATTATCATGGGATGCCGATTGGACATTTCTCAGGTGATGAATGCCTTGCAGGTAAAAGTCCTTTAAACGGAACGGAACTTTGCGGGATTGTTGAAGCTATGTATTCCTATGAATGGCTTTTATGCGGAACTGGCAGGGATATCTGGGCAGATCATCTGGAGAGTCTGGCATTTAATGCACTGCCTGCCACAATCAGTTCAGATATGTGGACACACCAGTATGATCAGATGTCCAATCAGATTCAATGTTCGATATTGTCTCCGGAGAATACTCCTTTTCTTACAAACAATGGCGAAAGCCATATATTTGGCCTGGAACCGAATTATGGATGCTGTACGGCCAACTTTGGACAGGGATGGCCGAAACTGGCAATGTCAGCAATTCTTGTGAGCAAAAAAGGAATTGCTGTGGGGACGGTTCTTCCCTGTTCGGCAAATCTGGAAATCGAAGGAACACGGGTGTACTTTCGAATCGTGACGAATTATCCGTTTGAGGACGGATATCGGATTATTGTACAGACAGCTCATCCTGCTGAATTTGAAATTTCCCTGCGCATTCCGGGCGAAGCTGCCGAAGCCTATGTTGACGGTGAAAAGGTTGAAGGAAACCGCTGTACGCTCCGGCGCAGATGGGAAGGAAAAAGTGAAATAAATGTTGTATTTGATTTCGAAGCAAAACTGCAGCCGCAATATGAAGATCTGTATTATGTAAAGAGAGGCCCGCTTGTATTTTCACTCCCGGTTAAGGCACAATGGCGTAAAAAGGAATATGTGCGTGATGGTGTGGAACGCAGATATCCATACTGCGATTATGAACTTTTCCCCGAATCCGCGTGGAATTTTGCTTTTGCGGATGGGAAATTTATGTATAATAAAAAGAATCCGGGTATCGGAGCATTTGATTCCCAAAATCCACCGGTGTGCCTGAAAACAACACTCTGTCCCGTGGAATGGCCTGTGGAAAATGGGGTGGCGGCCATAAGACCGTCATCTCTGACTCCGGTTGGACCCGAGGTGGAAGCGGAGCTTGTTCCGTACGGATGTACAGACCTGCGGATGACAGTTATGCCTGTTGCGGAGCCTTACAGAAAAGAAATATAGCAGGTACGATAAGAAGCTGTCGGTATAATGATATGATATCGTATCATTACCGGCAGCTTTTTTCCAGGTAAACAAACCGTAATTCATCATTAACAGCCGTTTCTTTGAAACTCACATAGCCAAGCCGCTCATATAGCTTTATATTTCCTGTACTGCGGGTACTTGTAAATAATTCGCAGCGTTCCCTTTGGCAGAGCTGTTCAATTTCCAACAGCAGCCTGGTACCAATCCCCTTTCTCTGCCAATCCGGATGAACAATTAACTTACCTATATATGCGGTATCATCATTACAGACAGCCCGTACGGAGCCCACAATTTTTCCGTCTTCATTAAGAGCTTTTAATAGAATACCTTTTTCATATTCAGAATACACTTCAGGCAGAGTCTGCTTTAACGGCGGGATATCCGGATCATTAAATAATTTTGCTTCACTTTGATACGCCATATATTGCAAATCAAGTATTTCTTGTAAATCATTCTCGGTCGCTTTTTTAATAATCATCAGTATGCCCTCCCTTTTATCTTCCTTCTTTGCTGCCCAATATATCCATATCCTCATTATGTTCTTATGAAATATTTTTTTCAAGTAAAAAGCGACAAGATCTATTTCCTGATAATAAAAAATTCTATCATATTCCACATTGTTTATACCTCAAAAATTGAAATGGTACAGCAGAGGTATTCGGCTTTTTTGAATGAATGCCGAAAGGTTGACACGCAATAAATCATATGATTAAATAAAAATGTACTTCATAAAACGTTATTTTTTATGAAAAATATCTTATAATTAAGAGAGCGCTTTCAAAACCTATAGGATAATGGCACAAAACAAAAGGGTTCATACTTTTGAGTATTTCAGAAATTATGAACTGGAATGGGTATCTTTATGGACTAGGTTAAGGAGGGTGTTTTTTTTATGCGAAAATATGGAAAATTAGTAAGTGCAGTTCTTAGTATCATGATGTTGGGTTCCTGTCTGGCCGGGTGCGGGGCCGCCGCTGGTACGGGAGCAGAGGGCAGTACTGTGAGCAGTATGAATACAGAAGCGGACGGGAAAACAGAGGAAGAGGCCCAGGGAAATCTGCCGGAAATTATTGCCCGGGCGAAAGAGGATACGAATTTTAACGAAGAAGGATATCCGCTTGTAAATGAGACGGTAAAGAAAACAATCATGATAAAAAAGCCCGGCAATATCGGTGATGTGAAAGAGATGGAAACGCTCCGTTATATTGCGGAAAAAATGAATATCGAAATAGAGTGGATTGTGGTGGGCGCAGACGGATGGAATGAACGCATTAATCTGATGCTTGCAACAAATGATCTGCCGGACATTATCATGAAGGGGGCTATTCCCAACCTTTCCACTGCGATTGAGGATGGACAGGTGATTGCGGTTGATGAATTAATGGATGCCTACTCCGACGGATTAAAACCGCTGCTGGAAGAATATCCGGGAGTTGCCGTTTCAGCAAGAGCTTCCGATGGGAAATTATATACTCTGCCGGGCATTAATACGCTGAAGCCGAATCTGACAAGCCACAGGAATCTCTGGATCAACCAACAATGGCTTGACAATCTTAATCTGGAAATACCCATAACGACAGAGGAGCTTCTGGATGTGCTTCGCAGCTTTCGTGATGAGGATGCAGACGGCGATGGGAATCCCAATAACGAAATTCCTTACGCGGTGGAAGATTCCGGTGCGGGGCATACGGCCAGGGTGGATATTATTTCAGGCTTATTCGGATTGTATTATAATCTGGACTATGAAAATATAAAATTGGAAGACGGAAAGGTCAGCTTCTTAAAAAATACGGACGAGTGGAAAGAAGTGCTTCAGTACATGAACGTTATGTATAAGGAAGACCTTTTGGATAATGAGGTATATACGCAGACAGGCGACTCGTCTATCGGGAAAATATCCTCCGGTAACTGCGGCGTATTCGGTTTGTCCTCAGATGACCTCTTTACCACGGTAAGCGACCAGTATGTTGCATTGGCCCCTGTGAAAAGCCCGAATGGAAAGGAGCCTGTGATTCAATTGGCATCCAACAGCATGGGAAGCAATACTTTTATCACTGCTGCAGATGAAACACCGTGGGTTTCCTTCAGATTCCTCGACTATTTCTTTACGGAAGAGGGCTCCATGACGATTGGCTGTTTCAATGAAGACCTGATAGGGATTACCTGTCAGAAATATGACGACGGAACATGGGATTATACGGATGAAATGCTTCATGATGAACGAGGCGTTGCGGTAGCGGTTGGAGATGCCTGCCCGCTTCCCGGTGGCGGTTTTGGGTATTGGAGAAATGAAAAGAACTCAAATTATATTTATTCCGCCAAGGTACAGGAAAATGTTCCTGTGTGGGAACCGTATTATCAGAAGGATCCGGTTTACGGCACCCCGCTGTTCGATTCGGATACGCAGAAAAAGGTGGATGCGATCAGAACGGATCTTGATGTTTATGTTTCGGAATGTCAGGCGAAATTCATCACGGGTGAAATGAGCTTTGACGCCTGGGATGACTACTGTACCACATTAAAATCGCTGGGTGTTGATGATTTGGTATCATACTATCAGGCTTATTATGACTCCCTTTCGTAAATTTTCTGTCGATTATGATAACAGAAAATGAATTCAATAGGAAAGGGGTATGAGAAACATGTCATCGAATCAGGCAAAGAAGGATTCCATATGGAAACGGATTCTGGCATGCAGGGAACTGTATTTGATGCTCCTGCTCCCTGTCATATGGTATATCCTGTTCCTGTATACGCCCATGTACGGTATTATGATAGCGTTTAAGGACTATCGTGCGGCGAGGGGCATATGGGGAAGCGAGTGGATCGGCCTTGAACATTTCAAACGCTTTTTCAGCAGCTTTTATTTTGGAAGGATTGTGGGAAACACACTGACGATTAATATCCTGAGCCTTTTGTTCGGCTTCCCTTTCCCGATTTTTCTGGCTTTGCTGCTGGGGGAACTGCGAAACGGAAAATTCAGGAAAGTGCTTCAGAATGTTGCTTATATTCCGCATTTCCTTTCAGCGGTTATTGTGGTAAGTATCATGCAGCTGATCCTGAATCCCAATACCGGTGTATATAATATGATACGCCAGTGGTTCGGACTTCCCGTTACAAATTACTTTGCGTCAGTCGGTGCTTTTAAGCCGATGTACATCATATCCGGTATCTGGCAGAACATGGGCTGGGATGCCATCCTCTATATTGCAGCCCTGGCGGGAATCGATACCACACTCTATGAAGCGGCATCCATAGACGGAGCGGGAAGACTTCAAAAAATATGGCATATTTCACTTCCGGGGATCAGCAGTACCATTACGATCATGCTGCTGCTGCGCTGCGGGCAGATTATGAATATCGGATATGAGAAGGTGCTCTTAATGCAGAACAGCCTGAATCAGGCATCCAGCGATGTTATTTCCACCTATGTGTACCGTGTGGGAATCCTGGAGGGCAATTTCGATTATTCAACGGCAATCAGTCTTTTTAATTCCGTATGTAATATTCTTCTGCTTCTGCTCGCAAATGCGATTGCAAAGCGGGTAAATGGGACGAGCTTATGGTAGGAGGCGGGTAATGAAACAGAGAGTAAAAGAGAAAAAAGAAGTTCCGCAGGATAAAGCGGTCAGTATTTTTTTCAATACAGTGGGAATTTTGATCCTGATTGTGGAAGCATATCCTTTAATTTATGTACTCAGCGCTTCCTTCAGTTCTTCGGATGCGATATCCATGGGAAAAGTTTATTTGTGGCCGGTGGAATTCAGTATGGAAGGCTACAAAATGCTGGTTCAAAATTCCCAGATCCTGAACGGATTTAAGAACAGTATTATTTATATGGGACTTGGCGTTCTCCTTAATATGTCGCTTACGATGCTGCTGGCTTTTCCGCTGTCCAGAAAGGAGCTGCCGGGAAGGAATCTGATCACTGTTTTTGTCGCAGTTACCATGTATGTCAGCGGCGGGTTAATACCGACTTTTCTGCTCGTAAGCAAACTGGAACTGGTTGATACGCTTTGGGGACTGATTTTACCGACTGCGATTTCGACGACAAACATGATTATTATGAGGACATATTTTAACTCCACGATACCGGAAGAATTGAGGGAAGCGGCTTTTTTGGACGGCTGCAGCTATACGAAATATTTTCTCAGGATAGTAATTCCGTTATCGGCGCCCATTTTGGCAGTGATTGCCCTGTATTATGCGGTTGATTCATGGAATACATATTTTAACGCGCTGATTTACCTGCGTTCCACGGAGAAAGCAAATCTTCAGCTGGTGCTGAGGGATATCCTTTTGGCGAATCAGGTGAGTTCAGGAGACGGTTCCTATGCAGAAAATTCAAAGCTCGGCGTTACGATAAAATATGCGGTTATTGTAGTCAGCTGCGTACCCATGCTAATTGTTTATCCTTTTGTACAGCGTTATTTTACAAAGGGTGTTATGATAGGATCGATAAAGGGCTGAAATCAAATGACGGAAAGGCAGTGAAATCTAAAATTGGGAGGAAAAGAGAAATGAAGCAATCCTGCTGTGAATTATGGAATCAGGAGCTGAAAGGGCATCAGATTGAACGGGTGCAGTTTTATCGGTGCCGGGCAAGATATCCGAGGCTGCATGGAAAAAATGCAATCCGGGGTTATCACGGTTTCGGCGGAGAGATTGAAGTGGCCAAACTGACTACGAAGGACGGAATCACAGGTTGGGGACAGCTGAGCAGAGGCGTGGATGAGGCAAAAAGGAATAAGGAGCTTTTGCTGAAACGTCCTCTTACGGAGCTTTTTGATTCCGGGACGGGAATCCTGGATGAAAAGCTGCTGACCTTTGATATCCCGCTGCACGATTTGGCAGGGAAAATTCTGGGAATTCCTGTATGCCGCATGATCAATCCGGATTCGGTGCTCCGTGCACCTGTGTATGACGGTGCGATTTATATGAACGATATCATACCGGAGGATGCTCCTTTTGGAGTCGATCGGGTGATACAGGAGAGTGTGGATGATGTGCATCTGGGCCATACGATACTGAAAGTAAAAATCGGCAGAGGACATCGATGGATGGAGCATGGGGAAGGAATGGCAAGGGATATTGAGATTGTCAGACGGATTCATGAGGCTCTGCCGGGGATTGCCATTATGGTGGATGCAAACGATGGGTATACGCTGGAGGATGCCATTGCCTTTCTGGAGGGAATCGGTGATACGGAGATATTCTGGTTTGAAGAGCCATTCCGTGAGGAAGAAGGGAAAAACCGGCTGCTGAAGGATTATTTATTGAAGGAACGGCCCGGCACCCTGATTGCGGACGGAGAATCCGATACAGATATCCCGCTGTTGAGAGGACTGGCGGAAAAGAAGCTTCTTGATGTATGGCAGCCGGATGTCTGCGGCTATGGATTTACCAAATGGAGAACCCTGATGAAGGAAATCAGCCAAAACGGCTGGCTGGCGTCACCGCATGCATGGGGAAATGTAACGAAAACACATTATTGTGCACATCTTGCCGCAGCGTATCCTCATCATATTCCCTGCGTGGAAGCTGTTTTAGGATCCATAGAGGGTGTGGATTTTGACGGATACTGCCTGGAAAGAGGAACAATGAAGATTCCCGACAAACCGGGCTTTGGCATGGATCTCATCTGGGCAGATGAAATAACCGATTCCTGAAGGGAGGACTTGAAATGATAGACAGTGGGAAGGAAACAGCGGAGTTCAGTTTGGATGATAAGCACGGCCTGCGGAAGATGGCAAGAGCGCTTTCCTCTGAAACAAGACTTACTATTCTGGAAACGCTGCAGTCCGGAAGCAGAAGCATCGGCGAGTTATCTGAGGAACTGCAGATCCCCATGTCTACCGTTTCAACTTCGGTGAGTATTCTGGAAGAGAGCGGACTGATTATTGCCAAAAATAAATCACAGGAGCGCGGCATGTTAAAGCTTTGTTCTCCTTCCGTATCCCAGGTGATTTTCAATCTGAACAATATCGGATCTGTTGAAACGGATGAGACACCCCAAAGTCTTACCATGAGCATGCCGGTAGGATGCTATACGGATGCACAGAATATTACGCCTACCTGCGGTATGTGCAATGAGTATTCGATAATTGGGGAAAAGGATAATCCGCTTTGCTTTTTCCATCCGGATCGATTTCAGGCCCAGAGAGTCTGGTTTCATTCCGGTTTCCTGGAATATCGTTTTTCCTTTGCCTTTATGTATGACATCACACTGAAATGGCTTGAAATATCCTTTGAAACATGTTCGGAAGCTCCAATGTACAGAGATCCGTGGAAGAGTGACATCAGTGTTTTTGTGAATGATAAAAAACTTGGAATTTTTGAGAGCCCCTGTGACTGCGGAGGTGCCCGCGGAGTTCTGACTCCATCCTGGAACAGTATATTATCCACTCAATATGGATTTTTAATCACATGGCGGCTGGACGAAAGCGGCACATATCTTGATGGGATCAGGACCAGCAGGCTTACTATTTCGGATATCCGTTTTTCTGACTTGCCTTACATCAGTGTTAAAATCGGTGTTGCGGAGGATGCTGTTCATTTGGGGGGCGTGAATCTGTTCGGGGATAAGTTTGGGAATTATGCACAGCCTTTGGTGCTTAAACTGGGGTATCAGCTGGATAAATGAGGGCTGTTGAGGTGTGAGGTATTCTGGAATATAGCTTCTGATATTGTGATAATAGATTTTGAGGGCGTCGGTCAGACGCCCTCTATTTGTTTGCCTCTTTTAAAAGTTGTGATTTATTACCGTATTTATTCACATAGAGAAATCAGAAGATAACGTAAATAATTATACATAAAAAACGGCAGAGATGACTAATGTATTGGAAAAATATGCCGATTTTATAGTAAAGAAACAAACAGATTATCACATAAAAGAAAGGAGTGTTTCCAAAATGATGATTCTGGGTCACGTCGGAATACAAAACTATTATAACAAGGTCTCTTCCGCATCAACGCGTTCTGCTTTGGAGAAAATTGCGGAACGGTTACTGGCCAGGCAGCCCCAAAATTACAACCAACCCAATGTAGACATGGTAGAATTGTCTTCTTCTGCAAAAGAGTATGCCAGAATGCATGGATATGGATGCACAATGCAGAGAATGGAGTTTGAGTACGAGTACAGGCCAGCAGAACCAATGAATATTCCGGAATTACTGCCACCATCAGAAGTAATCGATTATACAGAGCATGACGCTCTGATGAACCAGTATATGAAGCAGTACCGCTTTGAGGAGGGGAAGCCGATGAGGCTGTGTGCCCCCGGTATGGTAAGTGACGAGAAGCTTGAAAATTTCCGTAAGGAACTCAATGAAAATGGCCTGGGCGAGGATATTGATTGGCGGGGTGTCATAGAGGATTTTTCCTCCATGGATATCAGATTTGGTAATGTTGAACGTCTGGAAACCAAAGCAGATTATATAGCCTCCAGGTATGCGGTGCTGAAGGACCGGATTCAGACGCAGTATGCCGGCGATGAACAAAAGGCTCAAATGGATAAGCTGGATAGTATATATAATCAGGCAAAAGAGGAAATGGCCGATACATATGCGAAAAATATCGGAGGTTTTTATGAAGATCTGGGGCAGACAGGAGTCATAGAGGATATGAGGTCAAGTGTCCTGGCGATGGTAGATGAAAGGGAAGCCGCTTATGAGACGTATTTGGCAGGTGCGGGTGACTATGCCAACCTGAAAGACTCGGAAGACAGTTGGCTTGCACAGGATGATGCTTATTTAGCGGCGCGGCTACGGGATAGTTTTGCGGCAGATGGGGGCAATATACAATCTGGTTCCTCACAGGCTGTATACAGTGGTGATGATCTAACATTTGCGGGAGTTTATGCAAAATCACTCTCTCAGCAAATAAAAGACGCCGGACACGTATGGGAGGTATGGCGGCCGTGCGAATCCGACAGTGAGCTGGGGAAATTTTTGGCTAAACAGTATCAGGACACAAGACAAATTGTTGCTGATGCGGGTATCAGCGATAAACTGGCCGGAATAATCCAAAACACATTCCGTCCATTCATGGAAAAATTTATGGATGTGCTGGACGGCCAAATTGATAAGAATCTGGCAAGGGTAGAAAGCAAACCCTGGATGGGCGGAGTCCTTCGCTTGGACTATATTAACCGCAATGCCGTTTACCGGATGTATCTTTCTATTATTGGCAAATAATATTTCCTCATGTTCCGAAAGGATAGAAAGCTGTCGAACCAATAAAAACAGAACAAATGTTCCTGCACCTATTGCATGCCATGCCCCAGTCTATTATAATGAAAATAGAACCTGAACACCTATAATTTATCTGGCTGGGAGGTGACCGGATGGCAGTTTGGAATCCATGGCATGGCTGTAAAAAGATCAGCCCGGGCTGCAGAAATTGTTATGTTTACCGGAGAGATGCTGAATTCGGCAGGGACAGCAGCGTCGTAACACAGACGGCAAATTTTTCCCTGCCCATAAAATGCAGCCGAAGGGGCGAATATAAACTGAAACCGGACGGGGAAAGTATTTATACCTGTATGACATCGGATTTTTTCCTGGAAGAAGCGGATCAATGGCGGCCTGAGGCCTGGAACATGATACGGCTGCGGGGCGATCTGCATTTTGTAATCATTACCAAAAGAATCCACCGTTTCCGCACAGGCCTGCCGGAAGACTGGGGAGAAGGGTACGATAATGTTACCATCTGCTGTACCTGTGAAAACCAGAACCGGGCAGATTACCGGCTTCCCATTTTGCTGGAGCTTCCCATAAAACACAGAACCGTGATTCACGAACCCATGCTGGAACCCATAGATATCCGCAGGTACCTGTCAACAGGATGTATTGAACAGGTAACCTGCGGAGGAGAGTCCGGCCCTGAGGCACGCCTCTGTGACTTCGGCTGGATTTTAAATTCCATGGAACAATGTGTGGAATACGATGTCCCATTTTGGTTTAAACAGACCGGCGCGCTCTTTAAAAAAGGGAGCCGGATATATCACATTGAGAGGAAGGACCAGATGGCCCAGGCGGAAAAAGCGGGGGTTAATTATAAATGCGGAGTATAAATGGGACGTACCCGTCTTTTCTGTCATTTAATAAAATGCACTCATGTCTTTCTGCGCATTTGCTTCCGGCTGTCCGGAGCTTCCGCTTTGGGAGCCGGAACTTGCCGCGTGTCCAAGAGTAACGGATACCGTTTTTTCCGTGTAGGCGTTATCACTGCCGATAGTCTGGATAGTGAGTTCCACGGTTTCCCCTGCCGGATAATACTGTAGAAGTTCGGTCAGCTCCTGGATCTGGGTAATGTTTTTACCGTCAAATTTTGTAATGACGTCGCCCTTCCTGAGCCCTGCCTTCTCTGCCCCGCTGCCTTCAGTTACGCCGGCAACATAGACACCGGAAGGAATGCCATACACACTGTTTACGGATTCTGTGACTGTGATCCCGGTAATACCGATGCTGGATTTCTGATCTTCAGTAACTTTGCTTCTGGTAGTTTCGTTCATCAGTTTTTCGATAATGTCGGAAACTCTGGAAACAGGGATGGCATAGCCCATGCCTTCCACTTCCGTGCTGGCTAATTTAGCGGAATTGATTCCGATGACTTCACCCTTCATATTAACCAGTGCACCGCCGCTGTTGCCGGGGTTGATGGCCGCATCAGTCTGGATATAGGCGGGCTGGTCTGCGGAGTCCTCCGATGTATTTGCGGTATTCCTGTTGGAGTTCAGGGTACGGTTGGTGGCGCTTACGATACCCGTGGTAACGGACTGGCCATAACCCAGGGCATTGCCGATGGCGACAACCTGTTCGCCGACCTTAAGGGAATCGGAATCGCCGATGGAAGCAACGGCTATCTGTGACATGGTATCCGCAGATATGCTTTCCAGAGGAACTGCGATTACGGCAAGATCGTTGTCCGGATCCGTACCCTTTGTATTCGCTTCATATACCTGGTTGTCATTGAAAGCGACGGAGAGTGTATCGGCGTCTGCAATCACATGATAATTGGTGACAATCAGGAGTTCTGTATCATTTTTCCCAATGATAATACCGGAACCGCGGCTTTCTGTTTCCTGGGGAATGGTTTCTCCGCTGTAGCCGTAACCGAACAGGCTGAAATAATTCTGTACCTCCTGTACCGATTTATTTGTAATGGATACAATGGAGGGCATTACGGCTTGTGCAATGTCGGAAACATCCAGGCTGCCCTTTCCGTCGGCTGTACCCGGAAGAGAGGCAGTCTGCAGAAGGCTGGCTGTATTGTTTCCCGCAGAAGCCGCTGCGGATTCAGCTGCCGGTGTTTGGTAGCCGGTTAAATAATTGACTGCCTGGAAGGAACCTGCGGCTACACCGCCGAAAAGGATGGCACTTAAGGTGATGGCTCCGGCTTTTTTCAGGATCCGCGCCTTCTTTCCCGTATGTCCGGGATTCGGAGAGGCAGACAGTTTATGAGGCTCTGCAGGCCCGTTCTCCGGCATGCCGTTGTAATTGTACATCTGGTTTCTGTTTTCGTAGTGTTCATTCTGATATTCAAACATAATGGTCAGCTCCTTTTTATGTTAAACTTTGTTTTCCTTGTTTCGATAGTTGTAGTATAAAAAGGAATTGTGATGGAATTATTATAAAATTGTGATGAAATTGCGAAAAAAGCAGGGAAAAAGTGTGTTTTCCTGCTTTTTTCTTTAAGACGGAATCATATCCGGTTCCGTATTTCAGTTGTTTTCCACTCCGGGCAGCTGTGTAAGGGAACGGAAGCTGTACCCCATTTCCTCCCATTTTGTGAGAAGTTCATCCAGGATTTCCCCGTTGGTTTTCGAAGTGTTATGTAACAGGACGATAGCGCCGGGGTGAACCCTTTTCAGCAGCTTATTGAAGGCTTCTTCATGGGTGGGCTGATTGTCCTGCTCCCAGTCCACATATGCGAGGCTCCAGAAAAAGGTTTTGTATCCCAAATCACTGGCGATCTGCAGGTTATTTGCGCTGTATTTCCCCTGAGGCGGCCGGTAAAATTTCTGCATGGGCTGGCCGAAGGTCTGCTCATAAAGCGTTTCCAATTCTCCCAGTTCTTTTGTAAAGGCCTCTTTATCCATCTGAGACATATCCGGGTGATGGTAGCTGTGGTTTCCCACGATATGCCCTTCGTCCAACATCCTTTTCACCAGATCGGGGCTGGTTTCCAGATAATTTCCAACAATAAAAAAGGTTGCCTTAACATTGTGCTTTTTCAGGGCATCCAGAATGGCGGGCGTGTTTCCGTTTTCAAACCCGCAGTCAAACGTGAGGTAAAGCACCTTTTCCGGTGTGTTTTCCGCATAAAAAGCGTTATATTTCGCCAGCTCTTCAAAGGAGGCATTGGCAACGGGAGGCTTGCCGTCTTCCCGGAAGCTCAGGCCCCAGTTGCCTTCGGCAGGGAGGACTGATGATGAGCTGACGGCATCCACGGCCTGCGCCAGAAAGCGGCCGGCTAAAAATGCCAGGATGAACAGGAAGAGGATTCCGGTGATACCTTTGATTATTTCTCGATTTTTCATATGAGATTTCCGGTTTTCTTACAGGATATGTGCCGGAAAGCGGTTTTATGTCTGTGGTATATAAGAGACGATAACAGAGAAGCAGCAGCGCGAGAAAAAAGTTCCGCCTACCGTATTGTAGTTCCTCCATACTGATATTTTACGGGAAGAAGTGTCAGGCTGGGAAGCGCGGACCGATCTTCCTCAAGTAAAATTTCCACGCATTTTTCCGCAAGCTGCCTGACGGGCTGGCATATGGAAGAAACAAACAGTCCGTCATCTTCATTCCCAAATTTATGTATGCCGTCAAACCCAATTATCTGGACATCTTCTGGAACGCGGTAGCCCTCCTGGCGAAGAAGCTTGGCAAACATGTATCCATGATAATCCGTATGTGCAAAAACACCATCGAAGGTCAGGGTATTGTCGGCTCTTTTATGTTTATACAGAAAGTCTTTCATTTGGACAGGCAGGTCCTCATTGTCAAGCATATCAAGGTAATCCGGTTCAAGTCCGTGTTTGCTGCAGGCATAAAGATATCCATCTTTTCTTTTATCGGATTCGCCCGGAAAGACAGAATGAAAGCGTACGTAGACAGGATGACGGCAGCCAAATTCCAACAGCTTTTCAATGGCAAGGCATGCGCCCGCAAAATTGTCAGAGGCAACTCTCGGAATTACGTGATTTTCAAAGAAACGGTCGAAAACAACAATGGGAAGATCCTTTCCGATATATTTTCCTATGTCGGAATAAGTAAGCGCTATAACGCCGTCGACCTTATTCTGTGTAGCCATGCTGAGACAGGAAACCTCTTTTTCCGGTATTCCGTCTGCACAGCAGAGCAGCAGTTTAAGCCCTCTCTTGTAAAGCGCGCCTTCTATATGATCGGTAAAGGCAGCAAAGAAAGGGTTGGTGGTATTGGGAATGATAAGCGCGATGAGATTGCTTTTCTGGGTCTTTAACCCGCGGGCATATGTGTTTACTTCATAATCCAATGCTTTGATTGCCGCCTCTACTTTTTCTTTATATGCATCGCCTACAGGAAGGCCGTTAATGACTTTTGAGACAGTGCCAAGAGCAACACCGGCTTCCCTCGCAACATCCTTCATGGTAGGAGCATTTTTTTTGTTCATATTTTGTATGTTCCTTTCAAAATAACAATATTGGCAGAGCTGTAAAGAAAAAGATATTACTTTTAATATTAACATTTGCAGACGAATATAGAAATAGTAATTTCACCATTCAGAATCCTATTATAATACAATGAGTGAAACGTTACAATCTAAAATAATGACTAAAATCTGATATAATAGTTTGTATAAATTCAATAAAATATACTGATTGCACAAAAATATCACTTTTTACGCTTGACAGATGAGTCCCTTAACAGTAATATAAAGGCATGAACCGTGAAACGTTTCATGATAGAAATATGAGGAGGATGGAGGATGAAGAAATCAAAGCAGAATGCTGTGACACTGCCGCCGCGAAAATCTATAGGAAAGCAGATGCTGAAGCATTGGGAATTTTATGTGCTGCTGCTGCCGGGAATTGTATTAACAATTATTTTTAAGTATGTTCCTATTTACGGAGTGCAGATTGCATTCAGGGACTATAATGCGGTGGATGGCTTTTGGGGCAGCGCCTGGGTGGGACTGAAATGGTTTGAGCGCTTTTTCAACAGCTATAACAGTGTACGTATGATACGGAATACGGTACTGCTAAGCCTCTACAGCATATTGTGGACATTTCCCATACCGATAATATTAGCATTATTGATAAATCAGGTAAAAGGGAAAAAGTTTCAAAGGGTAACGCAGACTGTAATATACGCGCCTCATTTTATTTCCATAATGATTTTATGCGGTATGCTCCGGATTTTTCTTTCACCCTACGGTGGTCTGATAAATGTTATTGCACAGGCGCTGGGAGCGCCGGAAGCGGTGAATTACATAGATTCGGCATCTGCATTCCGGACAATATATATCTCTTCCAGTATCTGGCAGGATGCGGGATGGGGAACGATTATTTACCTGGCTACCCTGTCCAGTGTGGATGCATCGCTCCATGAAGCCGCCAAAGTGGACGGGGCAAGCACCTGGCAGAGGATTCTCCATATCGATATTCCGGAACTGGTTCCCATCATAGTTATACAGCTAATTATGCAGTTCGGAAATCTGATGAATGTGGGATTTGAAAAGGCATTTTTGCTTCAGACGAACCTTAATAAGGAGACCTCTGAAATCATTGCCACTTATGTATATGAGCAGGGTATGTTAAAGGCAATGTACAGCTTTTCCACGGCTGTGGGGCTGTTTAATACAGCGGTAAATATTATTTTGCTGATTGCTGTTAATAAAATATGCAAAAAGCTGTCTGACGTAAGCTTTATATGAGGAAGGAGAATAGGAGATGAACAGGAAAAAATTCAGATTTACATCGGACAAGCTGTTCGATTTGTTTAACTATGCGTTCCTTCTTATCCTCGTGCTGATCATTGCATATCCTCTTTATTATGTATTGATTGCTTCTTTTTCGGATCCGTACGAGGTTTATGCGGGAAAAACATTTTTGCTTCCTTCTAAGATTACGTTTGAGGGTTACGCCAGAGTGTTCAAGGAAAAATCAATTGCGACAGGCTATATCAACAGTATCTATTATACCATTCTGGGAACTGCAGTTTCCGTAGCGCTTATCATTACCACCGGTTATTGTGTTTCGAAGAAAACGCTGCCCTTTCGAAGAAGTATTATGCTCTTTTATGTATTTACCATGTACTTTAACGGAGGCTTGATTCCTACCTATCTGGTGGTTGCCAAAATGGGGCTGCTTAACAGTGTATGGTCGCTGATTCTTCCCGGAGGGGTGGCGGTATTCAATGTTATTGTGGCGAGAACATTTTTTGAGAGCAGTATTCCGGAAGAACTTTACGAAGCGGCTGCTATTGACGGAAGCAGCAATATGAGAACCTTTTTCAAAATTGCCCTGCCGCTTTCCAAACCCATTCTTGCAGTAATGGTTATTTTTACAATGGTAGCTTACTGGAATGACTGGTTTACAGCCTTGATTTATATGAGTGAAAAATCCAAATATCCATTACAGCTGGCATTGCGCCAGGTTTTAATTCAAAGCCAGGCAACGGCGACAATGATAGGGAATATGGACGGCGGCTATGCGGAAGCGAATAAGATAACAGAATTGATAAAATTTGCATCTATCGTAGTGGGATCCGTACCGATGCTGATAGCCTACCCTTTTGTACAGAAATATTTTGAAAAAGGTTTTATGGCCGGTGCAGTGAAGGGCTAATCAAAAGCTGCCGGTATGAAAAACCTCCCTGGACTGCAAATAAGTGCAGATATGTAAAGGGAGTACATATTAACGAATGGAGGATATAAGTATGAAAAGGAATCTGAAAAAACTGATGGCGGCAGGAATGACTGCATTACTGGTGATGTCCACAGCGGCCTGCGGCAGTAAAGGAGGCGGGGAAACGGCACAGACAGACACTTCCCAGACAAATTTCAAAATATTTGCGGGCGTCAGTGCGCTGTCTCCTGATAACAGCGAAAAACCGCTGGTTAAGCAGATGAATGAAGCGATGGGAGTGACGGTTGAGTGGAACTGTGTATCCGGGGATACCTTAACGGAAAAGAAAAATCTTCTGCTGAATGCAGGAAATGATCTGCCGGATGCCCTGATGTCGGCGGCTATGACCGACAGCGAGCTTATTACTTACGGCGGCAACGGGATGCTTATTGCGCTGGAAGACTATATTAATGAAGAGACTATGCCGAATCTGATGAAAATTGTGGAGAAGCGTCCGGAACTGCTTGCCACATGTACCATGCCGGATGGTCATATTTATGGACTTCCCACAATTTCAGAAATGGGATTTGAACATACGGATGGAAATACCTACTATATTGGAGCTATCCCTCAGTTTACAGCGATAAACACGGACTGGCTGGAAGCTGTAAATATGGAAATGCCCTCTACGGTAGATGAGCTTCATGATGTACTGAAAGCATTTAAGGATAATGATGTAAATGGCAATGGGGATCCGACCGATGAAATCCCGCTCTCCTTTATTTTCCCTGAGAAAAACGGTTCCTGGTGTGCAGGTATCGGAACACTGCTTGCTCCTTTTGGATGTACAGATTATCAGCTTGACCATAGGGCGATAAGGGATGGAAAGGTATATTATCAGGCATCTTCTGAGGAATATAAAAATGCGATCGCCTATTATCACACATGGTTTGAGGAAGGTCTGATTGATATTGAAGTATTTTCACAGGATTCCAGCCAGTATATTGCAAAAGGAAATGGAGAGGATCCTCGTCTCGGAGTTTTTGTATGGTGGGAAATCCCTGAGGTTGTGGGTGCACAGCGCGCAGAAAGCTATGAATATCTGCCGATACTGGACGGACCGGACGGCACACACCGAGTGAATCTGAACGAAATGGGAACTACAGGGCGCGATAAGTTTTCCGTGACGAAGGCTTGTAAGAATCCGGAACTGCTTCTTAAATGGGTGGATCAGATGTACGATCCAATCATCAGTATGCAGGCTATCTATGGACCGATCGGCACCTACTGGGCGGAAGAACCGGATGAAAACGGCTGTTATTCCATGAGAGAGCTTAAGGATGGTGAGACGGCAGGGGAACTGAAATCTAAATCGGAGCTGCAGGGACCTACAGAACAGCTGGCTGAAGATTACGGCACCTATTATTATCTGGAGGACCGTGCTCAGGAGAGGCTGGATGATTTAAAGAATTTCTGGTTTAACTATGTAGATAGTACAGAGTATTATCCTACCGTAACCTTTACGGCAGAAGAAATTGAAGTAATAAATGACAAACTCAGCGATATTAAAGCACTGACGGAGGAAAAAACCGCACATTGGCTGAGAGACGGAGGTATTGAGGAAGAATGGGATCAGTACCTGAGTGATTTGGAAAACATGGGATTAAATGATGTCATCAGCTCATGGCAGGCGGCCTATGACCGTTATCAGGAAGCGCTTGGCAAGTAATACCCGCAGTGAATGATAGATAAATACGGCTGCTTTGCATGCGGCAGATTAACAGGGCAGGCAGATTTTCTGCCTGCCCTGCTGATATCAGGGAACAGCGGATGAATGAATATCCGGGTTATGTCTATTTACGTAGGGGGCTGAAACATGGATAATTTGAATTTATGGATGCAGAAAATAGAACGCTGCGTGAATGCCTGCAGGGAATTGATTCATGCATATGAGGTGGAAATACCGGAAAAGGGCCTTCTGGCAGGATTTCATGAACCGGTATTTAATAAGGATACCTATCGGATGCTGTTTGATGCAGATAACATGCATTACCCTTTGGGCGACGCTTTTCTCGAATATGGAATTCCGGGTATTCTGCGGATGACAGAAAAAAAGCAGCCCTCAGATACAGAAGAAACTGCTGCGTACAGGCATGGTATTTATTTGATTTATAGGGAGGTGTATTGTTTCATCCAAAAGCATGCGGCGAAAGCCGGACAGCTGGCAGAAAACGAGAACGATAAGGAAAACAGGTACAGATTGTTCAGGATTGCCGATATTTGCAGAAAACTGACACAGAGCAGACCTGAAACCTTTATGGAGGCATTACAGCTGTTCTGGTTCCTGTATCTGCTCAGAGGGGGATTCGGAGGAGGCTGTATCGGAAGACTGGATCAGAAGCTTTATCCGTTTTATGCCGCGGAAGCGGAAAATCATACCTGGAAACGGGAGGAGGCGCTGGCGGCCATCATTCAGTTTTATGAGAAGCTGAATAAGATGTCCGCAGGAGATACGCTCAGAAATCTGATGCTGTCAGGTAAGAATGAGGAAGGAAACGATGAGACCAATGAGCTTACCTACCTTTTCCTGGAGGCCTATGAACGGACCGGCGACGCGGAACCGCATTTGAACGTGCGCATACATAAAAATACGCCGGAGAAACTGAAGGAAACCTGCATTCGAGTTATCGCAGAAGGAAAAGGACAGCCGACTCTTTATTTTGACGACTTTATTATACCTTCTATGGAACATGCGGGAATAAACCATAAAGATGCCTGCCGGTATGCGAACGACGGCTGTACGGAGACGGTAATTGACGGAAGGAGCGCCATATCCTTCTGGCAGCATGAAATGGTGAAAACAGTGGAACTTACCTTCTTTAATGGAGAGGAAAATCCTTTTGTGCATCCGGTGGAAATGAAAAAGAACAGCAGGTATGGGCCTTCTTTTATTCCGCATACAGGTTTGAAAACAGGATTCCGATCAGGGGAATCAGCCCGGATGAGCTGTTTTGAAGATTTCTTATCTGCTTTTTTCAGACAGCAGGAATTTCAGGTGGGAGAATGGATAAAAAAGATTGATCGGAAGATAGAAGAAGATGAAAACGATACGCTTACTTCCCCGTTAGTGGGCGGTACGTTTAAAGAATGTCTGATAACAGGAAAGGATCCATTAAGGGGAGGAGGTTTTACGATACCTAATTATCAGCTGCTCTCAGGGACGGTGACCACAACGGCAGACTGCCTCCGGGCAGTGGAATACTGTGTGTTTGAAAAAGATTATTGTACCCTTGACCAGCTTAAAGCGGCCATGGAGGCGGATTATGAAGGATATGAACCGCTGCGTCAGAGATTGCTCCATGCACCGAAATATGGAAATGGAGAAGAACGCGTGGATGAGTTGGCGGCTCTTATTGCCAGGAAGTTTCTGGATCAGGTGGCAGCATACAAAAGCAGGAGCGGTAAGCGGATCTGGCCGGGGCTGTATAATATAGATTTCAAAATCATTGCCAATATAACGGGAGCAACTCCTGATGGAAGAAGATTCCGGGATCCGATCGGCGAACACTGTTCTCCCACACCGGGGGCGGCTCAGAAGGGACCGACGGCGATCGTGGAATCGGCCAAAAGGCTTCCGATGGCGGAAGGTTACGCTTCTTCGCCTCTGCATCTGACCCTGGACAAGAGTGGATTCGTGCTGGGAGCAGACAGTATGCTGGTTATAAGACAGTTGATGGAGGCTGCTGAAAAAGCGTCTGTCCCTGTACTCAATATATCAATGTATGACAGGGAGGAATTGATGGACGCGAAAAAAAATCCGGAGAAGCACCGCGGTTTGATAGTGCGGGTATGGGGCTTCAATGCCCGGTTTGTGGAGCTGGATGAGGAATTACAGGATCATATTATTAAGAGGGTTAACTGAAAATATGAAATCAGCAATAATAATGGATATTCAGCGCTATTCTATCCACGACGGGCCGGGGATCCGAACGACTGTATTTTTCAAAGGCTGCCATATGGCGTGCAGATGGTGCCATAATCCGGAATCACAGCGAAGGGAACCGGAGCTGCTGTTCTATGAGAACCGCTGTATAAATTGTGGAGAATGTATGTTGCTGTGCCGGAAAAACGCACATAGCATGGAGAGTGGAAAACACAGGATAGATCTGTCGCTTTGCGCGGGATGTCCGGGAAGAGAAGCCTGCAGCCGGATTTGTCCGGCAGAAGCCATAAAGCTGTGCGGCCGGGAAATGACGGCAAAGGAAGTGCTTCACCAGGTAATGAAGGACAGGGATTTTTATGGTTCACAGGGCGGTGTGACATGTTCCGGCGGGGAGCCTTTGCTTCAGGATGATTTCCTGACGGAGTTCCTTCCTCTTTGCAAAGAAAATCATATTTCCGTATGCCTGGATACGACATTGAATGTGGAGTGGAAACGAGTGGAAAAGATACTTCCCTGGACAGATTTATTTTTAGTTGATGTTAAGTTTATGGAGAATGACAGCCAGCTTTACTATACCGGAACGGATGGAAAAAGAGGTTTGGATAATTTATACCGATTATCTGAACGAAATGTTCCGGTCATAATCAGGATGCCTTTGATTAATGGAGTGAGTGATACAGATAAAGAAATCTCGGAAAGGAAGAAGCTGCTGAAAAACCTGAAAAACGTACGGCGTGTGGACTGTTTTGCCGTCTCTGATCATGCGGCGGGAAAATACAGGGCATTGCAGAGAACTGAAGAAAAATTCAACAGGGGTGTGGAAGAAGGTCCTTTTGTGAAAAGTATAGAGAATAAATTGGGAATATTACATGAATTCTGAAAGGAAGAAGGGAATGATTTGTTTAACCTTTGAAAGAGAAGCAGATGACCGGATTATCTGCCATGACAGGAATGAGCTTATCCGGCTTGAATTAAATGAAGGCACTAAATTTGAGAACAGGGAATGCATATGCAGTGAGGAGGCCTTTCAGTTTGACGGATATTCAACCTGGTTTGAGGGAGGAATGGATCCGGAAAAAGCAGCAGATAATTTTACCCTCAGTTTTTGTCTTGCGCCCCAGGAATATTCGGATCAGGGAGACGGTATTTTTTCCTGTTTCAATGAAGCGGAGAGAAAAGGGCTGTATATCAAATTGATGAAGCATGGAAAAATCGAGGTGGGTTTTGGAAACGGCCGTGAAATCTTTTTCTTTTCTTCCATTAATAAACATACAGAAAAAAATGCATGGAATATGATATCGGTTATTTTTCGGAAAGATGCGGGGTGGTGTGATCTTTATATTAACGGGATCCTTTCTAACCGCAGACAATTCCCGAGGCATATGCGGCTTGATTGGCCGGAAGGGAAGCTTTGTCTGGGAAAATATATGGCTGACAGTACATATGAGGAGAAGAAAACCGGTGTTTTTTGCGGTTGGATGAAGGGTATTTTGGTTCATGATTACTGCCTTTCCTTCGCGGAAGCGGAAAGGCTTCATACCCAATATCCCTGCGGGCAGAAGGCGGCTGCTCTGTCCATAAACCGTGCGGCCTGGAAAAACGACATACAGCGGCCTGCGTATCATTTAATTGCACCCGGGAAGTGGATGAATGAGCCTCATGCCCCCGTTTATTATAAGGGGAATTATCATATTTTCTATCAGGCCAATGCCCATGCTCCTATTTGGAATCACATTCAATGGGGACATATGATCAGTACGGACATGGTTCACTGGAGAGATTTGCCGCTGGCTTTGGAGACTGAGGAGGGCTCCCTGGATCCGGACGGCTGCTGGTCAGGAAGCGCACTTATAGATAAAAACGGACTTCCCAGGATTTATTATACGGCAGGAAATAATGAGAAATTTCCGAATCAGTCAGTAGCTATGGCAGTATCTGATGCGGAGGATATGGAATTGAGACGCTGGCATAAGCAGGACAGTCCGGTACAAGAACAGACGGAAGGGTGGATGGGAGAATTCAGGGATCCTTTTGTCTGGCTGGAAAAAGACACCTATTTTATGCTTGTGGGTACGGGAGACGAAAATAACGGCGGAGGAAATGCCATATTGTATTCTTCCGGGGATGGATTGGATTGGACCTCCCATGGTTTTCTGCTGGATTACGAATACGAGAAAAATGAAGAACTGGGCCATGTATGGGAGCTGCCGGTATTACTTCCCTTAAGGGATGCCAACGGCAACATAGATTGTCATATCCTGCTTCTTTGCGCATGCCAGATAGAAAATGCGGCAGTTGAAACGTATTATTTTCTGGGGCACTGGAACAGTGAAGAGAAAAGCTTTCATAAATTTCATGAGAAAGCGATGCTATTGGATCTGGGAAATGGAACCTTCACAGGGCCGAGCGGATTTGTGACACCGGATAAACGAAGTGTTTTGTTTACGATTGCACAGGGGAAACGGAAGGGAGAAGAGGAATTTTATTCCGGCTGGGCACATAACGGAGGGCTGCCGCTGGAGCTTTCCATAGCGGAAGGAAAACTCAGGCTGAAACCCATCAGGGAAATTTATGCGCTGAAAAAGAAGAAGCTGTTGGAGCTTGCCGATGTTTCTTCCGGAGAAGCGAACCGGCAGCTGGCATTAATAAAAGGGAACCGGCTTTGGATGCTTCTTTGTACAGACTGCGATGAAGCCGGTATCGTAACCTGCTGTGAAGAGCAAAGGATTAAAGTACATTATGACAGAAAAACAGGACGTTTGGGAGCAGAGGATGAAAAGCAGATCTGTATGGGAAAATACAGAGGAACAGAGGACTTAGTTGCTTTGGATGGCGGGGAAATACGGATGGAATATTTCTTGGATCATTCCATGATTGAAGTCTATCTGAATGAACAAAAGTCCATGTCTCTGCGCAATTATATCCGGGGAACGGAAAGGACAGTCAAAGTGTCGGAGGGGATGGAGAGAATAACGAAGCTGGAAGTGTGGGAAATGGATAATGCATATTGAGAATACACAAGGAGGATCCGGAATGGGCAAAAAGCTTTTTTATAGTGCGCAGGGAGCGCGGACAGGAGATGTCATTCCCAAATATATAGATGGGAAATATCAGTTATTTTACCTGAAAGGATGGAAAAATCCCCGGGAAGAGGGCGTTGTTCATGGCTGGCACCGGATGGAGAGTACGGATTTGGTACATATGAGTGAAGAAGTACCGATCCATGTGCAGGGTGGGACAGGTGATTTGATTTTTCATGATGGGAAATGGCATCTTTTTGCCTGCATATTTCCCGATGGAAAACAGTTTGTTACCCATTATGTCAGCAGGGACGGCAGCTTGGATCACTGGGATTATTTGGAGGAGGATACCTTCGGGCCGGACGGGAATATTTATCAGGGGCCGGACTGGAGAGATCCCCGTATTGTATACAGAGAGGAGCTTCAGGAATACTGGATGTTTCTTGCTGCAAGGGCAAATGACACTCACAGCCAGACCGGCTGTGTGGGATTATGTGTTTCAAAGGATTTGAAGCACTGGGAATACAGGGAACCGGTGTATTATCCCAGGCGGTTTAACGGTGCATGTGAATGTCCGGATGTGTTCCGTATGGGAGACTGGTACTATCTTGTTTTTTCCGGTTATACGAATCTGTTTGGGAATTATTATATAAAGTGCCGGGCAGGCGAGTCCGAATGGCGGATACCGGATAATCACAGGCTGGATGCCAGGGCTTTTTATGCCGCGAAGACGGCGGGAAATGAAAAGGAAAGATATCTTTTCGGATGGAATCCCACAAAAGAAGAAAATCTTTTTGGGTTTTGGCCGGATGAAATGAAAGCACAGGATTACCGTACCTGGGATTGGGGAGGGGAAATGGTGATTCATCAGCTGGTGCAGCAGCCGGACGGAGATTTGGGACTGACACTGCCGAAAGGGAAGAGAGAACTGTTTGTGACTCCTATTACCAACTGCTATATCCCTGTTACGGATGGCTGGAAGGAGCAGGGCGGCGGTTTTGCCGCAGTGAAAACTGCCGAACAGCAGATGATGCTAATGCAGCAGCTGCCTGAGAGATACAGGATTTGTGTGAAGCTGAAAGTACAGGGAGCACAGCAGGCGGGGGTCATCTTACATGTGAAAAAAGAGATGAAGGAAGGCTATTATCTGTACGTAGAACCGAACAAAAAGAGACTGGTAATGCGTTCCTGGATTAGAATGTCGGAAGAAGGCGGCAAAACGTTTCCATATGATGTGGAGCTGGAGACACCCGTAAGGTATGCGGAGGATGGCCGGTATCATCTGGAAATAATAGCCGAGGGCAATATCGGAACAGCTTATGTGAATGAGGAGGCCGCCCTGAGCTTTCGTATGTATGACCTGGAGGATGGAAATCTTGGATTGTTCTCTTTTGGTAAGGCCATATTTGAATCAGTCACAATGTCCACAGAAAGAAAGGAAAATGAAGAATGATTGAAAAACAACAGAATGAAAAAGAAGATAAACTCACCCGTGCAAGAAAGTACGAACAGGAAAAAGCAGAACCGCAGAACGCAGAAAATCGCCCGGCTTTTCATGTGACGCCTCCTGTGGGATGGATGAATGACCCGAATGGTTTTTCCCTGTATCAGGGAGAATACCACCTGTTTTATCAGTACCATCCATACAGTACCCAATGGGGGCCCATGCACTGGGGACACTGCAAAACGAAGGATTTTGTCAAATGGGAACAGCTTCCCTGTGCGTTGGCCCCGGACACGGATTATGACGGGCAGGGCTGTTTTTCCGGATCCGCAGTGGAACATGAGGGAAAGCATATACTCATGTATACAAGTGTCCGGGAACTGGAAACAGAAGACGGGGCACGCGTAATCAGACAGACACAGAGCATTGCTGTCGGTGACGGCCTGAATTATACCAAAATACAGCAGAACCCGGTAATTACGGCAGATGTGCTCCCGGAGGGAAGCTCTTCCATAGATTTCAGGGATCCGCGGATATGGAAAGAAGGGAATACCTATTACTCTTGTATAGGCAGCAGAAATGCGGATGACAGCGGGCAGATTGCTTTATTTTCTTCCGGGGATACCGAAACCTGGAAATGGGAAGGAATTATCGATCGCTGCAATAACCGGTATGGGAAAATGTGGGAATGCCCGGACTTTTTTACACTGGAAGAAAAACAGGTGCTGATTGTGTCCCCTCAATTTATGAGGGCGGAAGGGCTGGAATTCCATAACGGCAATAATTCCATCTATTTTGCGGGAACCTTTGATAGGGAAACCAAACAGTTCCTGCGTGAAGAAGCCGGATCCATAGATTACGGACTGGACTTTTATGCGCCGCAGACCGTGGAAACGGCTGACGGAAGAAGAGTTATGATCGCCTGGATGCAAAGCTGGGATAATTACCTGACACCAGAGGATTCCACGTGGTCAGGAGTGATGACAATACCCAGGGAGCTGTCTTTTAAGGGAAATAAATTAATCCAGAAGCCGATCAGGGAACTGGAAGCATACTGGAAAAAGGAAATTGTCCATAAAGCGGTGAAACTTGAAAAGCAGGCCGGAGAAAAGATGCTGGATGGAATTCACGGACGCATATTTGATATGACCGTTGAATGTACAGGCAGTGATTACCGTTCTTTTGAAATAATACTAGCTGCGGATTCGGAAAACAGGACTTCCCTTATCTATGACAGAGAAAAAGGAACCCTTACCACAGACAGAACCTATTCAGGGCTGGTTCATGATTTGATCAGCACAAGAAGTATGGTTACAGAAGAGCACGATGGAAAAATATCCCTGCGGATCCTGATGGATAAATTTACGCTGGAAGTCTTTGCAAACGACGGGGAGCAGGCGATGACATCCCTGATCTATACACCGCTCTGTGCACGGGATATCCGTTTTTCCTGCGATGGAACGGCTGAAATTTCTGTGGTTATGCATGAACTGGTATAGGGGGGTTTTTAATGACAGACAGGTTTTTCTTATTTACCTTTCTTATTTAAAACAAGATCATAATTATAATAAAGTCGCACAAATAAAAAGTATCATATATACGACAAAATAACCAAACTTGCTCTCTATATGATAAATTAACGCTTATGAAACGTCCCGGAACCTGTTAAAATAAACAGAAAACAATAGGACAGGTAAAAATCATATGGATGAAAACAAGAAAAAGGCATTGGATGCGGCTGTTATGCAGATTGAAAAGGATTTCGGCCGCGGAGCGGTGATGCGTCTGGGAGACACATCCGCTTTCGGAGAGGTGGAGGTGGTTCCCACGGGGGCGCTGAGCCTGGATATTGCGCTGGGGCTTGGCGGCGTGCCGCGGGGCAGAGTGGTGGAAATCTACGGACCGGAGTCCAGCGGTAAAACTACGGTTTCCCTTCATATGGCGGCGGAGGTGCAGAAAAGAGGCGGTATCGCGGCATTCATTGACGCGGAGCATGCGCTGGATCCCAAATATGCCGCCGGAATCGGCGTGGATATTGATGAGCTTTACATATCCCAGCCTGATACGGGAGAACAGGCGTTGGAAATAGCGGAGATGCTGGTGCGCTCCGGAGCTATTGATATCATAATCATTGATTCGGTGGCAGCGCTGGTGCCCAAAGCGGAAATCGATGGGGAGATGGGGGACAGCCACATCGGACTTCAGGCAAGGCTTATGTCCCAGGCACTGCGCAAGCTGACTCCTGTGGTGAGCAAATCCCGGTGTATAGTGGTTTTTATTAACCAGCTGAGGGAAAAAATCGGGATTATGTTCGGTAATCCCGAAACGACCACCGGGGGCCGTGCCCTGAAATTTTATGCTTCCGTCCGGCTGGATGTGCGCCGTATAGATATGATCAAAAGCGGCGGAGAAAGAATTGGAAACAGAACCCGTGTCAAAGTGGTAAAAAACAAGATTGCCCCGCCCTTTAAGGAAGCCGAATTTGATATTATATACGGCACGGGTATTTCCCGGGAAGGGGATATTCTGGATCTGGCGGCAGATATTGATGTGGTGGGAAAAAGCGGTTCCTGGTATTCGTATCAGGGCAGCCGGATCGCCCAGGGACGCGATGCCGCCAAAATATTCCTGAAGGAGCATCCGGAAATCATGGCGGAAGCGGAAGCAAAGGTGAGAGAACATTATCAGCTGAAACCGGACACGGTTTCCCTGTCGGGATCCGTTGGATAAAGTATAGGGGCATCCTATACAGGAGAATATATGAGAAAGTATCTTACAGAGTCAAAAAATATCTGACACAACATACATAATATTCCATATATCCGAAATACTAAAGAAAAAAGAGAGGTATAACGGCAATGGAAAATTCAGATACGCGGAAGCTTCTGCAGGAATGCGACGCCGGCGCGAAGATGGCGGTAACTTCAATAGATGAGGTTCTGGAGAAGGTTTGTGATTCTGACATGAAGCATTTGCTCCAGGAAAGCAAAAAGCATCATGAGAAACTGGGGAACGAAATTCATTCTCTGCTGGACCGCTGTGATACGGATGAAAAAGATCCGTCCCCCATGGCAAAGGGGATGTCATGGTTAAAAACAAATATGAAGCTGGGGATGGATAACAGCGATGCCACAGTAGCGGATCTTATTACAGACGGCTGTAATATGGGCATAAAATCACTCAATAAATATTTGAATGAATACGAGCAGGCAGATTCTTCCGCAAAAAGGCTCTGTAAGGAACTGACAGATATAGAAGAGCAGCTCTGCACGAAGCTGGAACGCTATTTATAATCAGGAGTTATCCGTAACAGAATAAGAAGCAAAGATACGTAAAAGGCAGGGGCTGTCAAAGCTCCTGCCTTTAATATGCGGAAAAAGTACGGTAGATAATGGAAGCTACAATTAAATAATTGACATAGTTAGCCTGATTAACTATAATGATAGTTAATCAGGCTAACTATTCAGGAGGAACTATTTTGAAGGATATCAAAATCGAAGCGGCAGAGACCGTTTCCCTGTTCTGCCGCCTTAACCAGCGGGTAAAAAAAGAACTGCCGATCCGCTCCAGTGAGATGGGGCTTCTGATTCTTCTGGTCACATCGAAAGAACGCATCTCATCCGTGGAAGCAGCCCAGTTTTTCCGGGTAAGCAAACCCGTGATCACGGCAATGGTCAAGACGCTGACGGCAAAGGGCTATTTGAGAAAGGAACCCCAGTCCCATGACAGACGGAGCTTCCTTCTTATCCCGGAACAGAAGGCAGTGGATTTAGTCACCGAGACATACGGCGACTATTTGTATACAATGACTATCCTGCAGGAATCCATGGGGGAGGAAGCTTTTGAAGATATGATTCGTCTGCTCGCACAGGCAAATGCCGTTATTCAAAAGGAGGAGGACAGAAAAAATGGGTAAAATACTGATTACGGGAGCCACCGGAAATGTGGGAAGATACACAGCGGAATACCTGCTGGGGGCAGGGGAAGAAGTGAAAGCCGCAAGCAAAAGTAAGGATAAGGTCACAAAGCTGTTTGGCAATACGGCGGAATACTGTGAATTTGACTTTCAGCGTCCTGAGACCTTTGACGGCGCTCTGAAGGAAACCGACCGCGTCTTTCTCATGAGGCCCCCTCAAATGGGAAATCCGGAAGAATTGTATCCGTTTCTTGACACAGTAAAGAAAAAAGGAGATATCCGCCTTGTGGTATTTCTGTCTTTGCAGGGAGCGGAGAAAAATCCCATGCCCCCTCACCATAAGATAGAAAAATATATGATTCATACAAGCCTGCCCTATTGTTTTATGCGGCCCGGTTTTTTTATGCAGAACCTGAGCGGCGTACATGCTTTTGAAATCAAATATTTTGACCGTATCGTAGTCCCGGCGGGAAAGTCCCTGACCGGATTTATTGACGCCAGGGATATCGGTGATATTTCCGGCATGGTTCTTTCACGGCCCGAAGGACATGAGGAAAAGGCCTATGAGATCACAGGGCCGGAGGCTATCGATTACTATAAAGCGGCAGAAATCCTTTCGCAGGAGCTGGGACGGAAAATCACCTATACAGAGATTTCCCCGGGAAAAGCCCTGTATTACTGGACACATATCCGCGGGCTGGATGAGGAATACAGCAAGGTCATGAATATGCTCTACCGGCTGACCCGGATGGGTATGGCCAAAACGGTTACGGATGATTTTGAGAAGATTACCGGAAGGAAAGCACGTTCATTTCAGGAGTTCGTGAGGGAGAACAGGGAAAGCTGGATATAACCCCTCCCTATTGAAGAACTTTAATCATTTCACGAATATGTGATTCATCCGTACCGCAGCACCCTCCATAAATTTTCAAAGGAAAATCCCTGTGCAGCAGCCGAAATTCCTCTGCCAGTTCTTTCGCATCAGAAGTCTTTAAAGCACAGCTGTTATCAAGCTCCTGCAAAGAAAGACATGCCGCATTAGCCTGTATGCCGCAGAAGCGCGCCCTCACTGCCTCCGTCCTGTTTTCCGGCTGTGACAGCGCGCTTCTGAGAATGGCCGGATGTACACAGTTTGTCATATAGCACAGCGGTTTTGGCTCAGTATGCGTATCAATCATAGAAATAGCCTCATGAATTGTATTCCCGTCAAGCAGTGTGCCACGTTCGTTAATCATAAGGCTGATAATATACGGAAGCTTTGATTCCTCCATGACTTCAGCCATACCGAGAGCTTCCGGCAATGCAGGCATGATACCGGCAAAGAGAAAATCAATACTGTCCGTGTCAAACATATTCCTCTGCCAGGAATGATATTCTATCGCTTCATCGGTGCTTAACCCCTCTGAGCCGCTGTACGCATCCCCTTTGCATCCCATCATTCCGCCGATAAAAACAGGACACGTATAGTCAGATGCCAGTTCACGAAGAAAACAGGCATAATCACGCATCATATTTTTATCCCGGTATTCAGAGCGCAGAACCCTGTCCTTATTGGCCCGCCTCGTATTTGTCATGAGCAGGATGGGAAGCCTGTAATCCTCTGCTGCCTGCAGATAGCTCCGATAGATTGCCGCCAAAGCATCGCGCCCTTCGGCGGAATAAATCAGAGAAGCATACATGATATCGGCATCAGGCTTAAGTGAAAATTCATGTTCTATTCTTTGCCCTACGGCGCCTTCCGTAAGAATGAGTTTATTGCTGTCAAAGCATATTTCCAATTGTGTTTTTCCCATTTTATGTACCTCTTATCTCTGTCAGTAAGTCGGCTTATTATAGCATGAAAAAAAGTTTGTCACAACCTGTCCGTTTCTGCGTCTAAATAAAAAACACAGAAAAAGGAGAAAGTTGTTATGAAAGGAATTTTACTGACTTGTCTGATCGGAGTTATCGCGGGTGCCATTGATGTACTGCCGATGATAAAAATGAAGCTGGACCGTTTTTCCATTGTTTCAGCCTTTGTTTTCTACTTCATCCTGCCGTTCATCATCCTGAACACGGAACTGTTCGGGATGCCCTGGTGGCTGAAGGGCGGAGTCATCGGATTTGCCCTTGCCCTCCCTGTGATTATCATAGTGGCGGGACAGGATAAAAAATCTGTTCCGCCCATGGTGGTCATGTCCGCAGTTTTAGGGACTCTGATCGGGATTGCGGGTCATTTTATAATTTTATAATAGGGTAAAAATAAAATTTCACCATGTGAAGAACAAAAATTACATAATTACAAAGCAGCAGCCCCGGCAAACCGCACCGGGGCTGTCATTCTTTTAACTATATTTCAGCAATCGCTTCTGCTTTTTTCAGGGATATCCGGTACATAATATACATGACAGCCGATATCACAGCAATCAGGATACCCACCACTCCCAGCATATTTAATTCAAATACATCTATCCTCATATCATTGAAAAATGTGAGAAGCGCGGCAAACAGAATTCCGATAATACAGCCGGCGGCTGTGGGGAAAAGATATATTTTCTTAAGCTGTATCCTGAGAACCCGCTCCGTGTAGGCTTTTGCGGCGCCCAGCCTGCGAAGATCCGCAAACATATTTTTATTATCCAGGGCGACGGTCAGGCTTCGTACATAGCTCATGACCGAGCAGGCAGTCAGGGACAGAATAGATATATATATGGAAAGCAGTACAAAGACAGCTACCAGCTGCATGGCGTCCTGTTTTGTTAAAACCTTAATAAAAGGAGCATATTTCCATGAGCCCGTCTGAAAACCGGATTCATCAGACAAACCGCAGGAACCGGAATAGCTGTAGCTTTTTCCTGCCTCTGCAGCCAACTTTTCCTCATGGGCATCATATAAACTAAGATGATCGGAAAGAACTGTCGCACGTCCGATAAACGCATCCTGCAGGGCATGGGCAAAGGCGTAGGTGGAATAGACATCTTTCACATTAAAGAATACCATATTTTCCATCCAGGCTTCATCCAGGCCGGCGCTGAGCCTCAGGTAATCCTCATCGGAAATGATGAAGACGAAGGGATCGCTCATGAGGGCCAGGTTTTCAAATGCAGTCGTCCCCTGAAATACCGGGCTGAAGGAGTCGCCGGTAACCGGATTGGTGACAGCCTGCAGACAATCAGGACCTACCCAGATGGTACGCTGATAATTGCTGCCGACAACTGTCCGGTATTCCCCGGAAGAAAGTGTCACAGAGATACCGGAAATACGCGTGAAATCAGAAGCGGAAACAAAAGAAGCCAGTTTTTCCGTTTCTATATCAAAATATTTCCCGTTATCATCATAATCCCTGCTGACATGACGGATGATGAGTTCCAGAGCCTTTGTCTCTTCATAAAGGGTAATATCCACCCCATATTCATCGGCAAGCCCCTCGATTTCAGCTTTGGTCAGCTGTGATTCGGCAGCAGGATAATGCAGGGAGTAGTCCACAGGAGCATTGTCCCCGTTGATAAATGCGGAGACATAGTACATGATCCCCCAGAAGGCGGAAATCAGGATGACGAAGATTAAAAGGGCAATGACACACATATTTCTGGTAGTCTGCCTGGCTGTAAAACGCATGAGGTTAGTGGAAATAATATTTTTATAATAGGTTTCCCTTTTCTTCCCGATACCGGAATGGGCCACTGCGCTCAGAAGAAAAAGGTACAGGCCTGCCAGGGAAATCAGCCAGGTAAGATTCCAGACAGGGGGCATCAGCTGCAGGAAGAGGTGGGCGGACAGCTGAGGAACCGCCATAGCCAGTAAAAGTCCGATTATAATAAGAAGCAGTCCCAATTTCCCTGTCCAGGGCTTGATTTCCTTCACCATTTCCGTCTTACGCCGGTCATTTAGGATATCCATGATATTGGTACGTTTCACAAAGCGGATGCCGGCTGCTCCGATACACAATATCAGAAAGGCCGTGAAAAGAAGCCCGGCAGCGATCCCCAGCGGGGTGAAACGGTAACGCATCTGATCCGCGCCGATCAGCATTTTGGAAAATGCTTTCCAGATCAGCCAGGAAACGGGTATGGCAGAAAGGATTCCGAGAAGCACATATTTCAGGAGGATCAGGGCAACTTCCCTGAACAGCTGCGCCTCCAGTTTCCGTTTCTGTTCGCCAAGGGCGAGGAACACACCGAATTCCCTGCTCTTATTTTTAAAAAACAGATCCGCGCCGTATATAGTGAAGATGGTACAGCCTGCCGCTGTTACAAAAAAGAGCAGCCATGACAGTTTTCTTGTATCTCCGCCGGTTGGCAGGAGTTCCTGTACCGTGGGAGAAAAGTATAAAAACGCAAAGGCGGACACCATGAGTACGGACAGGAAAATACAGACACCCAGGAGTGTATACTGTCCTTTGCTGTTTTTGCGCAGCTTTGCCATAATCTTATTCATTGTCATCGTCTTCCCCCAGTTCCCGGATCGTATCGAGCAGCACGTCCATGAATTCACGCCTTGTCTGGCTGCGGGTCAGTTCCCGATAGATGCATCCGTCTTTAAGCACAATGACCCTGTCACAGAAGGAAGCGGCAAAGGTGTCATGGGTAACCATGAATACGGTGGCTTCCAGTTCCTTTTTTGCCTGCAGAAAAGAGTCGATGACCGCCCGGCAGGATTTGCTGTCCAGGTTTCCTGTGGGCTCATCGGCCAATATCATATAGGGCTGGTTCATCAGTGCCCTTGCCACCGCGGTCCGCTGTTTCTCGCCGCCGGAAATCATGGCAGGGTATTTGTCCATAATTTTATCGATTCCGAATATGTGACAGAAGTTTCCGGCCTTTGCCTCCATCTGGGCAGCCGGCTTTTCTGCGATGATCTGGGGCAGGCAGATATTTTCAAAAACAGTGAGTCCGTCCAGCAGCATGAAATCCTGAAAAACGAAACCCAGCTTTTCGTTCCTCACCCTGGCAAGTTCATCCTCCTTCAGGCCGGAGATATCCTGGTCGCCCAGAAGGATTTTCCCTTCATCATGAGGGATGAAGCAGGATATACAGTTAAGCAGAGTGGTTTTGCCGCTCCCGGACGGTCCCATAACCGCCACGAATTCTCCCTTCTTCACCTCAAATGAAATATCCTTTAATACCGGATAAAGCTGTGTCCCTGTCTTATAGCTTTTGGTTAAATGTTGTACCTGCAGCATGGCTGTTCTCCTTTTCTGTAATGCAGTGTTTGATATCTTGTTTCCTGTATATCAGTCTACAGAAAAAGGCCGGGGATTTCGCCCCGGCAAATGTCAGGTTTGACATCGTTTTTGTAAAGTTTGGAGGATACTGTGTATTACACTGCCGTATTTAGAGGAAAAGATATTTTTTGTACAATATTGGTTCTCCCTTCTATTCTGTGGTATTATCATAGTAGCAGTCTGTAACTTAAGGAATACACCATATATTGCTGTTGTTTCGGCAAAGAAAGAAGGAAAAAAGTATGAATTTTGGATTATTGGGACCCGGATCGATTGCCAGGAAATTTGCGGATGCATGCAGTCGGACGGAAGGCGTAAAGCTGCTGGCGGTGGCGTCCGGCAGCAGGGAGAGGGCGGAAGCATTCGCAGAGGAATTCAAGGTGGAAAAAGTGTGCGGAAGCTATGAGGAGCTGCTTGCTCTTCCGGAGATAGACGCCGTCTATATTTCCGTCATCAATTCCCTGCACTATGAAACCGCCAGGAAATGCCTGGAGGCCGGAAAAGTCGTTTTATGTGAAAAGCCTTTCTGTGTTACTGTGTCTCAGACGGAAGAGCTGATCCGTCTGGCAGAAGAAAAAGGCCTTCTTTTAATGGAAGGTATGTGGACACTTTTCCTTCCCTGTGTCTGCGCGGTGCGTAACTGGGTGAAGGAGGGACGGATTGGAAGGCTCAAATATCTGGACAGCAGCTTTTCCTTTTATGCTCCTGCGGATCCGGAAAGCCGACTTTTTTCCGCACCTCACGGCGGCGGAGCGGCTTTCGATGTGGGCATTTACTGCCTTGCCTTTTCCCTGAGCATGACAGGACAGCTGCCCGATTCCTGCCGGTCAAAGCTGTATGTGGGAGAGACCGGTGTGGATGAGATGGGTGCGGCACTCCTGGGCTTCCCTGACAAAACGGTGGCAAACTGTATGTTCGGCATACAGGGCAAATCGGAGGATTCCGCCCATTTATACGGAGATGCCGGCATGATTCACCTGCCTCAGTTCTGGAACTGCCACGAAGCAAAATTATACAATGCCGGGGAGGAACTGCTGGAAACGGTGACTGACTCTCAGGAAAACGGCTTTGTCTATGAAATAGAAGCTTTCCGGGATGCCTTTTTACGGGGAGACAGGGAAGTGGAGACCGTCTCCCATCAGCTCACGCTGGCGTGTGCCAAATTGCTTGAGGAGATACGAAAGGAGGACATAAATTGAAAGGAATAGGAGTTTCATCGTGGACGATCCCCTTCGAAGGGGAAGAATTATTCAGATGGGCCAAAGAACAGGGGCTTGATACAATCAGCCCCGGCTTTGACTATGATGCCTGCCATACCGAAGACGGTATGCGCAGATGGTGCCGGACCTGGTCGGAGCTTTCCGAAAAATACGGTATCGCCCTTTCCATCCTCGGGGTAAACATCCTCTGTGAGGTCGGCATGAACCGGAAAGAAAAATGGGAGGAAGTCAAAAATATTCTGCGGACGGCCGCGGCCGCGGCATCCCGGATGGGAGCCGCAGCCATGCACCTTCCCAGCTTTGTGGACGGAGAAATACGGAATAAGGAAGAACTGGAGCAGACCATTGTGTGCCTGCAGTACGCCTGTGAGCTGGGAATGCAGTATCAGGTGGAAATTGGCCATGAAGCGGTTTTGTCCGTTCCGGAATATGAATATATCCTGGAAAAGGTGGATTCTCCTGCCTTTTACATGCTCTTTGACAACGAAAACCTGTCCCTCAAAGAAATGGATCCGGCCTATATCTACAGCAGGTTTGCGGATAAATTCAGACATGCCCACCTGAAAAATTCCAATCCTGCCAATGGGTATCCCCAGATCCTTTCGGAAAACAACTGCTTTGGAGGCGTCGGCCGTGTCCTGGAGGAAATGCAGAAAAACGGATTTGCAGGCTGGATCGTCTCAGAGACGGACTATAAAAAAGCGCGCAGTAAGACAGAGGGCACAGGCATGCTTCTTTCCGATGTGAGATACATAAAATCATATCTTCAAAAGGAATAGAAGCGGGCGAAGACAATCAGAAAATACCTTTAAAATAGGCAATTGTCTTTTCAGCCACCGCCTCATAATCGTACTGATAAGCATCAAAAGATGCCATACCGTCAAAACCGGCATCCCGCAGGGCGGAGATATAGGCGGGTAAATCCATATCCCCCTCATAAGGAACGAGATGATTATGGACCCCTGTTTTCATATTTTCCAGATGCGCGTGGGCGATCAGCCCCTTACAGCGTGCAATGGCATCCATCGGATCCGGATCGCACAGAAACACATGCCCGATATCCAGATTGGCCTTTAAAACAGGGGATCCGACTTCCGAAAAGGCCCGGAGCATTAAATCCGTGGAGTCAATAACGAAGCCGGGCTCGAATTCCAGCGCAAGCAGAATCCCCATTTCCTGCGCCCGCCGGCAGAGCCTGCCTAAGTCCCTGATTTGCCGTTCCCACTGCCTTTCAAAAGCTTCCGTTTCTTTTTTATGGCCCCATTAATAATTAGAAGCGGAGCTTCCATTTCCCCGGCGACGGCAATGGCATCATAAACAAGGCGGAACTTTTCCTCGCATTCCGTAAAGTCCACATGCGCGCTGACCGAATAGCCCTTAACCCCGCATGATGCCATAATATCCCTCATACGCCGCCCGAACCCGTCGGAGAAAAATTCATCCCTTACATGGAAGCCCCGGTCGAAAACCCCGACCTCGGCCCCATCAAAGCCGCATTTCATCAGCCGCCGTATACTATCTTCATAACTGCAGGTATCAACCATTTGCGTACGCCCTAATAACAGCATATAAGCCCCTCCTCTTATCACAATGTTTAGCATGAGATTTATTTTCAACATTCCTATTATATCATAACAATAAGAAGCAAAAAAGAACCGGACTAGGAGGAAAAATGATTCAAGACAAAAACGAACCGGAAACGGCGTCAACACCGGAGGATTCGAAGAATGCCGCCGGAATAACAGTATCAGACATGGAAGAGCTTATTTCCATCCTCAAAGAAAAGGATACTTCGGCAGCATACAAGGCTTTGCAGGAGCTGGAGAGGATATCGGATGAAACAGGGGCGTTATATGGACATACCGCAGAATTCGCGGATATGATAAAGAGCGATAAATATGTGCTCAGGGTCCGCGGCTTCCGGCTTTTCTGCAGGCAGGCCAGATGGGATAAGGATTACATCCTCGATGAAAATATCGACGAGGCGCTGCTCATTCTGAAGGATGAAAAGCCGACTGCAGTCAGACAGGCCCTTGCGGCGCTGGCGGAAATCGTGGCGTATAAACCGGAATTAAGAGAAACGGTAAAAGAAGCAGTATCTGATTTGAATTATATGAAATACAAGGAAACCATGCACAGCCTGATCGCGAAGGATATACAGGATGTGCTTGACAGGATCAAGGCGGCGGAAGAGTAAAAAAACCGGCTGCCGGAAGTATTTAAGGGAGGGTAACATATGCGTCATTCCTATTTATCAGTCTTGGGAAAACCGTTTTTTTCCATCGGAGGGCAGGTACATAATTCCTCTGCCTATCCCATAGGGAGAAAAGGGAACCCGCAGTATGAAGAGGACAGTGAACGATCCTTTGAGAGCATTAAGGCAATCGGCGGCAATACCATTGCGGTGCCGATCTGCTGGGATGCCTTTGAGCCGGAGGAAGGGGCCTATAATGCCGGCTATGTGCATACGGTGATAGATAACATACGCCGCCACGGCCTGCACGGGACTCTGCTCTGGTTCGGAACCTGGAAAAACGGGCAGATGGAATATACACCGTCCTGGGTTAAAAAGGATCGGGAACGTTTTCCCCGGGTGCTTTGTAAGGACGGAACGCAGACAACGGTGCTTTCTCCCCACAGCCGCAGGAATCTGGAGCAGGATGCCAAAGCGTTCCGTGCGTTCATGGAGATTCTCAGAGAATATGATGGGAAACAGGGAACCATTCTTGCCGTTCAGGTGGAAAATGAGCCCGGTTTCTATGCTCCCACAAGGCGTGATTTCAGCGAGGCGGGAACCGAAGCCTTTGAGGCGCAGGTGCCGGAAGAGATCAGACAGCTTGCCCGGACGGATTGCGGAGCCATCCATCAAAGCTGGGTGAAAAACGGCAGCAGGGAACAGGGGAACTGGAAGGAAATGTTCGGTTCCTTTGGGGCTGAATTGTGTTCGGCATGGGCCGTAGCCAGGTATATTGATGAAATAGCGGCCGGAGGGAAAGAAATCTACGATATTTTCATGTATACCAATGTATGGATGGATCGCAACAGTGATTACGGCTGGAACCTGGCCGGACTGGAATACCCCTGCGGCGGCGCAGTTTCCAAGTGCCTTCCGTTATGGCATTGCGCCTGCGGCCATCTGGACGCCGTCTGCCCTGATATCTACGAACAGAATCCGGATGCGGTCAGGAAAGCATATAGGATTTATGAAAAGGAAGAGCAGGGCTGGCCGCTCTATGTACCGGAATCCGGTCTGACCAGTGTGAATGCGGCCTGTATGTTTGATGCCGTGGGAAGGCATAACGCCATAGGCTATCATGTTTTCGGTATAGAAAGCTGTCTGGATTCGGATGGAAAGCTGAAGGAATCCGCGGAGCCTGTCATGCATTCCTTCGCCCTGCTCACAGCGGCGTCCGGGCTGCTTCTGCCGGGAAGCGGCGTACAGGAGCGTTACAGCTTCTTCCAGAGTATGGGGCAGGACTCCGCGTTTATGGAAATCGGACGGCGCAGGTGCCGGATTTCCTATGCGGGGGTGGGCGCGGACTATGCCGGCTGGGTTCCGTTCGACTATCATCATGGTAAAGAAAGCGGCGGGGATGCGTTCCGGGTGCCTGTAAGCCTTAACGAGGAAACGGCAAGAGGGCTGCTGTTCCGGATGAGCGAGGACGAATTTTATCTGGTGGGACATAAGGTGAGGCTGTTTTTTACCGGAGAAGAGCCGGAAGACGGTTCCATCCCTGTCAGCTGGATGAACGGGCAGCATCTGGCGCACAGCATGGAATTCCTGTGTCTGGAGGAAGGACATTTCGAAGAGGGGAAATTTGTGACGGACAGGGTGCGTTCCGGGGATGAAGCGAGACATGGTATCTGGGCTCAGTATGACTGCGGTGTGGTACATTTTATCCTGGGGAAATAAGCTGCGCGTTTTCGGCGCTGCAGCTTTAAAGAGCAATGGCCGGGGCATCCTCAGTAAGAGGAAAGCCCCGGCCATTGTCAGCTTTTGCTGGGAAAAGGAAATTGTGATAAAGCCGTTAAGGCACCAGCTGTATCACATTTACAGAATGCGGTTCCACAGAGATTTCCATATTCTCACGGAACATTCCCAGTTCTTCTTTGCGGATGGAAACCTCAGTCCTGTCCACATCGTTATAAGAATCCGGGCTGCTTCCGTTCAGCCGGTAAATCACAACCTTCGACCCTTCGAAAGCCGTGGACAGACGGATAGCTGCACTGTCGGAAGGATGCTTGTTGACGACTGCAAGGGCGGTTCCGGGACGGTCCGACCAGGTGGTGGCGAGCAAATCCAGAGTTTCCACGTCAGTTTCCTGCCCGTTTTTGCCGGTGACATGCATACAGGGGACAAAATCAGGCGTCCACAGATCCACAACAGTATCGCCCAGGTAATTTACATATAAATCAAATACATGGTAGGTGCTGCGAAGGACAATGCCCTCCGGATAGCTGTAAATACATCCTCTGGTATTCAGTATGGGCGCGAAGTTGGCCATCCCCACGATATCGCAGTTCCGGTTCATGGCGCTTAAGAAGCAGGCTGTGAATACGGCGTCCGCCATGGTATACATGCTGTTGTCATCGTTTTTGTCCCTGGGGGTGATATAATCCTCTTTGCCGGTGCCCTGCCGGACGGTATGTACATTGGGGTGGTGCCAGCTTCTTAAGTTCCATTCATCAAAAGCGATGCGGATCTTTTTATCCAGCTTCATGGCAGCCAGCATGCCTCTCACCTCGTCCACGGAATGATCGATATGGTCGGTATAGGCCATACACTGCTCATAGGTGGCGGGCTCATTTTTTTCCGCCATCATATCCCAGTATTCGTGAATGGATATCCAGTCCAGGAACTGTCCGCAGTTTTTCAGCAGATTCATATTCCAGTCCAAATCAGAGAGGGCTGCGGCGGATAATTCGGCCCGGGGATCCACATGCTTCATCATCTTGGCGGATTCCTTTACAAGCCTTCCCCATTCGTCGGCAGATTTGGCGCCGATTTCCCAGAAGCCGTAGTTCTCGTTCCCGATACTCCAGTATTTTACCCCGTAAGGCCGCGGACTACCGTTTTCGATGCGCCATTTGGCGTATTTCCCTTCGGATTCCAGGTTGCAGTATTCCACCCAGTCGCTCATTTCTTCCGCGGTTCCCGTCCCGGCATTGGTGCAGATATAAGGCTCACAGCCTATTTTCCTGCACATTTTGATGTATTCATCCGTGCCGAAGGTGTTGGGATCCTCCACGCGCCACGCCTTGTCAAAGAAGGGCTGGCGGTTTTTCCCGACTCCGTCCTTCCAGTGGTAGGAGGATACAAAACAGCCGCCCGGCCAGCGCAGAACGGGCACCTTTATTTGCCGCATGGCTGATAAAATATCGCTGCGCAGTCCGTCTTCATCGGATAAAGGATTCTGCGGATCGTATATTCCGTTATAAATCTGTCTGTGAAAATGCTCGATGAAATGGCCGTACAGCATGGGGCTTCTCCGGCCTTTTATTCTTTTTTCATTTACCTGAATGGATATTGCCATATTCGTATCATCCTCCTTTTGCCGTTTGCGGTACACAGTACCTGTCTATCTTTATAAATAGCACGGAAGAAGAAAATAGTATATAACAAATATGGTATTTTTGTCGTATATCTCAGATCCCGGAAAATCGATTTCTGTACTGGCTGGGTGTCTGTCCGGTTTCTTCTTTAAAACAATGGCTGAAATGGCTTTGGGAGCAGAAGGCCAGCTGATTTGCGATTTCATCCATTTTAGCATCGGAATATTTCAGCATATACTCTGCCTGGCGTACTTTTTCCCTCCGTATGTAATGCTGCAGGGTGATACCCTCGCAGCGGCTGAACAGCTGGGAGAGATAGTCCTTATGCAAGCCCACATAACGGCTGATTTCCTCTATGCCGATGCTGGAATGGAGATGCCGGTAGACATATTCCTTCGCCAGATCCACATATTTGTTTTTGCTGTTGGCTTTTTGCAGCGCCCGGACACTTACGGCAAACTCTTCCTCGAACCGGCGGGCGGCGGAGCGGATCTGCAGGATGTCATTCATCCGTTCCGTACGGATAATGAAGCTGTCGGCCATGGAAAAGGCCAGTTCCGGCAGCAGCCCTCCGCGGATCGCGGCTCTGGAGGCTAAGACAATCACGATGATGGCGATGTTTTTCTCCTGCCTCAAAGGCGTGTCGGCCACCTTTCCCAGCCTGCCCACCCAGACCTCTTCCTGACATTTTTTCAGTTGTTCCGGACAGCCGTCCTCTATGCTTTTTAATTTTCTTGCCTCGTGGCTGTAAGGATTATGCGGAATTTCAGATTCCCGGGTGGAAAAAACAAGGCTGTTGAGCTCTTTCCTTGCCAAATCAAGCTCATCTGCGGGAAAACCGTGATAGCTGCACAATTCCGTCATGCTGATTTCCCTGCCCGTTACGGAGTGATACAGGAGAAGGATTCCGTTCAGAAAGGTATTCTCCTCACAGAAGGGCAGCTTCAGCGGCGATACCTGAATCCCGTGTGCGGCAGCCATTTGGGAAGCCATATCATGGGATTCCCGGATGATGCGGACCGGACCGGCCAGCAGGCTCGTCTTGTCAGGAAGGCTCAGCCTGGCATAATAGATATAGGTGTTTTCACAGAAAATATCCGGCAGGGGCAGCACTTCCCTGTCTAAACAGGCGCGCAGAAAAGAAGGATCCGTACAGAAAGGATCCTCGTTTTCCGGAAGATTTCCGAATCGTTCCAGCAGATGTCCGGTATCATCAGCCAGACGTATTTCGCAGTGAATGATGTTTATGATCCGTTCTATTATATATTTTTCCATTAATATCTTTCATGCCCGGAGGGCATCCTCCTGAAACGGTTAGTTGGTAAGGATGGACAGCAGCTTTTATGAAAAGTTTAGCATGTGGCTGCGGCAGGGTCAATGAACAGGATGAAATCATTCCGTTTCCAAAAGAAAAATACTTGGCTTTATATGCCTCCGGGATTATAATTTCCCTATGGGCGGGGAAAAGCTCCTGCGCCTGTTATGACGGTTTTATGAGGATGAATAAAAATGGAATTGCCTTTGATTACGAATATACAGAAATATGCGATTCATGACGGAAAGGGAATCCGTACGACTGTGTTTTTTAAGGGATGTCCGCTGGCCTGCAGGTGGTGTCATAATCCGGAGACGCAGGCTTATGGGAAGGAACTTATTTTTTATGAAGAGCGTTGTACAGGCTGCGGGGAGTGTGTGAAGGAGTGCAGGAATGAGGCTGTCACAGCGGCAGATGGGAAGGTTTATACGGACAGGGGACTGTGCGCAGGGTGTGGGGCGTGCGTGGATGGGTGTATTCGGAATGCGCGGCAGCTGTGCGGAAGAAGCTATTCTGTGGGTGAATTGATGGAGGAGCTTTTGAAGGATCGGGCGTTTTATGAAACTTCGGGGGGAGGGGTAACGCTGTCCGGAGGAGAGCCGCTTGCCCAGGATATGGATTATCTGGAGAAGCTGATGGGGACGCTTTGCAGGCGGGGGATTTCCTTAAATGTGGATACCTGCGGTGCAGTTGCGTTTGAACGGCTGGAGCGGGTGATGCCTTATACGGACAGGTTCCTGTTTGATTTGAAGCTTTTGGATGAGGATAAGCATAAGGAGTATACGGGAAGGGATAATAAGCTGATATTGGAAAATCTGAAGCTGTTGTCCGGAAAGGGAGCGCGGATATGGATCCGGATTCCGGTTATCGGAGGGGTGAATGATGAGGAAGAAGAGCTGGAGCGGATGGCGGGGTTCCTTTCGGAAAAGGTACGTGCGGAGCAGATAAACCTTATTCCTTATCATAATACGGGAAGCGGGAAATATGTGCATCTGGATCGGGAATATAAAGGCGGGATGTTTTATACGCCGCCGAAGGAACGTATGCAGGAGCTGCAGCGGCTGATGGAGAGAAAGAATATTGCGCCTGTTTTTATCGGAGGATGAGGAAACAGGCGGCGATAACAGGGAAAGGAAGGATGTCTGGAAATGGAAGAACGGGGTATGAATGCGCGGATACGCAGGCTGAGGCGGGAGAGCCTGGAGACTTTGCCGCGTATCGATATGGAACGGGCAAGGTATTTTACGGAAACCTACCGGCAGTATGAGGGGACGGTCAGTATACCGGAATTAAGGGCGCTTGCCCTGAAAAATTATTTCGATAAGAAAACCATACAGATCGGGGAGGGAGAACTGATTGTGGGAGAAAAGGGCTGCGGTCCCCAGGCGTCTCCCACTTTTCCGGATCTGTGCTGTCATACGGCGGAAGATTTAAGGGTGATGAATGACCGGGAATTGATCAGCTTCCGGGTGACGGAGGAGGATATTACGTTCCAGCAGCAGGAAATGATCCCTTATTGGGAAAAACGTTCAATCCGCCATAAGATTCTTTCGCATATGACACCTGAGTGGAAGGCGGCCTACCGGGCGGGGATATTTACGGAATTCATGGAGCAGAGAGGCCCGGGCCATACGGTGGGATCGGAAAATATATACCGGAAAGGGTTCCTGGAATATAAAGAGGATATCGGCAGGGAGCTGGAGCGGCTGGATTATCTGAGCGATCCGGAGGCGCTTGATAAGGAAGCCGAGTTAAAGGGCATGTCCATTGCCTGTGATGCCATTATGCTTTTGGCCTCCCGCTATGCGCAGCTGGCGGAGAAGCTGGCGGAAGAATGCGGGGATGAGGGGCGCAGGGCGGAACTGCTTCAGATTGCTGAAAACTGCCGTACCGTACCGGCCCACCGTCCGGCAACCTATTGGCAGGCGATTCAGATGTACTGGTTTGTCCATCTGGGAGTGACCACAGAGCTGAATCCCTGGGACGCCTACAGTCCGGGAAGGCTGGATCAGCATCTGATCCGTTTTTACAGGAAGGACGTGGAAGAAGGGCGGCTGGATGATGATAAGGCGAAGGAGCTTCTGGAATGCCTGTGGATCAAGTTTAATAACCAGCCTGCTCCGCCCAAGGTGGGAATCACCTTAAAGGAAAGCAGCACCTATACGGATTTTGCCAACATCAATACGGGCGGCATTACGCCGGACGGGAAGGACGGCGTGAACGAAGTCAGCTATCTGATTCTGGAATGCATGGATGAAATGAAGCTGCTTCAGCCAAGCTCCAATGTGCAGATCAGCAGGAAAACGCCTCAGGATTTTCTGAAGAAGGCCTGTGAAATATCCAGAAAGGGCTGGGGGCAGCCTGCCTTTTATAATACGGAGGCTATTGTCCAGGAACTGCTGAATGCGGGAAAGAGCATCGAGGATGCCAGAAAGGGAGGAACCAGCGGCTGTGTGGAGACGGGAGCCTTCGGCAACGAGGCCTATATCCTTACCGGCTATTTCAACATTCCCAAAATACTGGAGCTGGCGCTGTTTAACGGCTATGACAATATGTCCGGCGCCCAGCTGGGGCCGGAAACAGGATATGGCTATGATTTCAGAAGCTATGAGGAGCTGTGGGAGGCCTTCTGTACCCAGATGCGCTATTTCCTGGATATTAAGATAAGAGGAAATCTGGTCATTGAAAAGATTTATGCACAGGAAATGCCGGTGCCTTTCCTTTCCGTACTGACCAACGACTGTATCAGCCGGGGAAAGGATTACAATGCGGGCGGGGCGAGATACAATACCAGCTATATCCAGGGAGTGGGGATCGGAACGATCACGGACTGTCTGGCCGCTATTAAGTATAATGTATTCGATCATTCCCGGTTTACCATGAAGGAACTGATGGATGCGCTGATAAATGATTTTGAAGGCTATGGGAAAATACATAACCTGGTTTCCAACCGGACGCCCAAATACGGAAACGATGATGGATATGCGGATTCCATTATGGAGGAAGTGTTTTCCTTCTATTATAAGAGCGTGACCGGGAGACGGAACAACCGGGGAGGGACCTATCGGATCAACATGCTTCCCACCACCTGTCATGTGTATTTCGGAGATGTGTGTATGGCCGGCGCCAACGGACGCCATGCACATAAGCCGCTGTCCGAAGGGATTTCTCCGGAAAAAGGAGCGGATACCAATGGGCCTACGGCGGTGATCAAGTCCTGCTCCAAAATGGATCATCTCAGCACCGGCGGTACGCTTCTCAACCAGAAATTCACGCCGTCCGTGGTGGAAGGGGAAGAGGGGCTGAATCAGATGACTAATCTGATCCGAACCTATTTTAATCTGGACGGACACCATATCCAGTTTAATGTGATCGACAAGCAGACCTTGATTAAGGCCCAGCAGAATCCGGAGGAATACAAGGATCTGATTGTGAGGGTGGCCGGTTACAGCGACCATTTCCGTAATCTGAGCAAAACCCTTCAGGATGAAATCATCGAACGGACGGAGCAGAGCTTTTCCTGACGGCGGAGGGGTTCCTTTGGGCGCATATAAAAAAGTGAGTGCCGTCTGTGGCAGGGTGTCCCATCCCGCGGGTTCGTTCCTGTGCCGCCGCTGCGGCTCTTCCCGGCGGATGTCCCCGGACAGCCGGTGTTCCTTACAGGGGACGTTCTCACTCGACTAAA